>Ga0210125_1000025_pt1 | contig 35843 bp, 42 predicted proteins | sample RushMan_CattailN_FD_185555 | JGI IMG/M metagenome (GOLD analysis project Ga0210125, IMG submission 185555) | Wetland microbial communities from San Francisco Bay, California, USA, that impact long-term carbon sequestration -... | ecosystem: Environmental > Aquatic > Marine > Wetlands ...
GGTGCGCAATGAAAGAAATCATTACTGATTTATTGCTGAATGTAACGCGCGATGGAGTAGTTGCGCTGACAAATTGGTTGAACAACGAAACTGATTTTTTTACGGCACCAGCGTCAACACGTTTTCACGGATCATTTAAAGGCGGGTTGTCGGAACATTCGTATAATGTTTACAATTGCCTGAAAGAAATCGATTTGATGCCGTCATTTTTGCAAAAAAGATTTGATATAGAATCTATTATTCTTGTTTCGTTGCTTCATGATATTTGCAAAACTAATTTTTACAAAACATCAATGCGAAACAAAAAAAATGAACATGGGGTATGGATACAAGTTCCGTTTTACGAGGTCGAAGACACTCACCCATACGGTCACGGCGAATGTTCTGTAATGTTGATCGAAAAATTTATAAAATTGACAGATGAAGAGCGTTACGCGATACGGTGGCATATGGGCGGTTTTGATGACTCAGCGCGTGGCGGATCATATGCCATAACAAAAGCATTTGAAAAATATCCGCTTGCATTAGCGTTACACATGGCCGACATGATGGCAACATATATAATGGATAAACGGAGCGAAGAACAATGAAAAAAGTAAAAATCACATTTGAAATGACGGTCGATGACGATATCTCCGAGGATCGATTCAAAAAACAACTACTGTTTTTTTTGGATCACGGTTGCCGCAATGTCGAAAATCTTACTATTGAGGATGTAAAATAATGGCTAAAAAAATTTATGATCTATGTGTTGCCGTCGGAAAATATCAGAAAGACGGGCAAGAAAAAACTCGGTACGAAAATATCGGAACCGTATTGCAAAAAGATGACGGCGGTAAATTTATCGTTTTGAAACGCACGTTTAACCCCGCCGGTGTACCGAATCCCGACAATAAAGACTCGATCCTGGTTTCATTGTTTGGCGAAAAACATAACGATCCGGCACCACAGACGCCGCAAAAATCGCTAAATAATTCAGAACATTTTGACGATACCAATATACCGTGGTAGGATAAAAAAATGACACGAAAAAAAATAATCAATAGATTAAAACGTAAAATGCGAATACCAACATGGCTTATGATCTTGATGTTTTTGATGTCATGGGCGTCTACGATTACGATATTCTTGGCGGGTGCGCAGATAAGAAACATGCAGGACCGCATCGATAAGCAGCAAAAAATAATCCGACAAGAATACAATATTTTACATACACAATATCCGAATCTTACCTACAAAAAATATTGCATCATCAAAGATTCTTGCAAAAAATATGAGGCTGAAATTTTCAGAAGGTCACATTGCCAAATAAAACCAGACGTTAAGCTAGTTTGTAGCGTAATAAAGGAGGAATCTGACTTTTTATCAACTGCCGTTTCAAAATCTGGGGCCGTGGGCGATATGCAACTTATGCCGTGCACTGCAAAATATTTACATGTGACTGACCGAACCGATCCGAAACAAAATATTGACGGTGGAATCAGACATTTATATTTTACCTGTTTGCCAAAATCCGGAAACGACATGCAGAGAGCTATTGAATTGTATAACTGCGGCCAAAACAAAAAATATGAAGATATACCGGACGAATCAAAACGTTATGCGTCGCGTTGTATGCGCAATTATGAAAGATCGACTGGATATATGTTGGCGATGTTATAATATCAGAAAGCGGCGGTATCAATGTCTAACGATTGCAATCAATACAAGCGTCGCCTCCGTGAATTTTTACAAAAACGCGGCGTAGAATATAAAGCATCTACAAAAACATGGCGATGTCCCAATCATAACGATGCTGACCCCTCGGCAACGTTATACGATAAACAGGACATCCCCATGTTTTATTGTCCCGTCTGCGAACAATCATGGACGGTGATCGACCTTGCCGGGATTATGGACGGCGTGACTGAGACAAAAGATAAAATTGAAGCGGTGAAAAAAACGTTGGGCATTGTTGACGACAAATACCCCCCCGAATCTGTCAAAAATCGTGACAAATACCAACCTGAATCTGTCAAAACAAATGCCGTGCCGCTCACTCTCGAACAAGCTCGCGAGATATATCAAAAATCGGAGATCCAGAAAGTCGCGGACAAATCGGGATGGGGTCAGATAGTTAAATCATGGCCATATCATGATCAACATGGAAACATCATTGCGATGGATGTTCGGTTTGAAAATGAAAAAGGGAAACAGGTCGTCACATGGTATTACAACGGGAAAACGATCGCAACAAAAAATTATCCAAAATTGATATACAATTTGGCCGATGCCATGTCAACCGAGAAACCATTATTGATTGTCGAGGGTGCCAAATGTGCGGAGATCGCGCGCGCGCTGAATTATTTTTGTCCGGTGTCATGGAACGGAGGATCTGGCAAGGCCCATTTGATAGATTGGTCTGTATTTGCTGATCGCGAAATATTTATTTTGCCGGACAATGATGATCCAGGTATTCGCGCTGCAAAAAAAATTAAAGAGCAATTGCCGCAAGCTAAAATAATTAAACCAGTTACCAACGGCAAAGGCGATGACATCGAACAATTTTTACAGATTATGACGCAGGAAGAATTAACAAAAGCCATATTGGACCCGCGAAATATCCTAAACGATTCCGGCGTGGAGTCGGTCGACCAGGCACCCATCCACGAAGGACCGCCGCCCCTTCAGGGTGACGCGACCGACTCCACGTCCGAGCCGTTTAAGATTTTAGGGATTGGTGATGATGGTCGCGCGAATTTTATTGATCATTCCGGACGATTGCAAAATGAAAAATTGACAGCAGTTTCAAAAAACTTTTTGCGCGTGCTGGCGCCTGAAACAATATATTGGTCGCATTATTATGATACATATAAAAAAGAGGGATGGGAAAAGGCGGTAGGCGATATCGTTTTATTATCTCAGAGAAAAGATTTTGATCGCAACATTCTGCGCGGTCGCGGGGCATGGCGTGACGGTGACAAGGTTTGTTATTTTGACGGCAAAAAAATTACAGGCGAGACAACGGAAAAATATCAATACGCGAAAAGCCGACAGGTGGATATCGGGATAAATGATGAACCGATCGCTGAATCAATAATTCATGAACTCAGAAATTTACTTTTTAAAATTTCATTTGAAACAAAAGCCGACGCGGTCCGTTGTATGGGGTGGGCTACACTTGCGCCTTTTGCCGGTGCGTTAAAATTTCGTCCGTCGATATTATTGACGGGCCCATCTGGCTCGGGCAAAACAACGGTGCAACAAATATTTATCCGGCAGTTATCAGCTTGTGAATGGTTGGATATGAAGGAGTCATCGACCGCCGGTGTGCGGTCACTCATCGGGATACATTCTCGTTGCGTGGTTTTTGATGAAGCGGAAAAAACTACCGAGAAAATGAAAATGAACATGGATGATATCTTGTCATTTATGCGATCCAATTTCACAATCGATGCACCTGACGCCGTGAAGGGCACAAAAGAAGGCGGGTGGGTCAATTATAAATTGAATTCGATGTTCGGACTTGCCGCAATTGATCCAACCATAGAAAAAGTAGCGGATGAGAACAGGATATTTAGAATCAATTTTATAAAAGCGCAAAATCAATATGAATGGAATGATATTGAAAAACGATTAACCGAATTGTTATGCGACAAAAATTGTCGCGCGATACGTGCGTACGCGTGGAAAAATTTTAAACGCATGGAAGAATTGACCGAGCGCGTCGCAAAAATGATTATGGATAAAACGGGACGCGGGTTGCGAAAATCATATTCTGACGCCATGCTTGCATCGGCATTTATTATTGTCTGGAATCATATTGAAAATCCGAGTGGTGAACAAATAAACGAAATGCTGGATAAATATTACGAACTGCAACCGATGAGCGAAACTCGCGACGAATCTGAGGAGTTTATTGACCGTTATCTGGACGAAATTGTAGAGGTAATATATGACGGTCGCCGCGAAAAAATCACATTGCGGGAATGTCTGACACGCGAATATATCGGCGAAATAAATGACGGGGTTGATTTCAAGATCATCACGGATGAACATCGCGCGGCATATAGACAGACAGCCGGGAGATATGGCGTGAGATTGTTAGATGGTGGATTGATCGGTATCGCATCTAAACATCATGAGGTTATGCGGATCATGCAATGCAGTAATGGGTACTCACAGATTTTAAAACGTCATCCCGGATATATTAAGCACATCAAAAAAGACGGGACGTGTGAAAATGATAAACCGATGGCATTTGCGGACGGATCGACGAAACGCGCGATAATGTTAAATGGGATTATGAAGAAAAAACAGGGCGACAAAACACAAATGGAATTATTGGATGAGACTATGTTCGGGGCGGCTGAAATATGATCCAAGCACTCCGCACATATCAACAGGATATATATAATCGCGCGCGCAATGCGCTCGGCAACAATCGCGCGGTATGTGTACAGCTATGTACGGGCGGCGGCAAAACTCCGATCATGGCGGCAATGTGCGAATCGGTATTGTCAAAAGATAAACGAGCCTGGATTATCGTTAATCGCAAAGAATTGATCGCACAAGCATCAAAACATCTTGTAAAATGGGGGGTGCAACATGGAACGATCGCGCCTAATATGCATGAATCCCGCGCATTTAAAATCCACATTGTGAGCAAGGATACCCTTATCCGCCGGTATGACAAAATCAAGAACTGGCCCGATCTGTTGATATTTGACGAATGCCATTTATATCTTGATCGGCAAATTGAAATTGTATCGCATTTACCAGAACAATCAAAAATAATCGGAATGACGGCAACGCCTGAAAGATTGGATCAACGCGGATTGTCTACGCGCGCAGGCGGAGTGTACGACGAATTGATCGAGGGTCCATCTATACCGTGGCTTACAGATAACGGATTTTTGACACCGCTTCGATATTTTTCGCCGCCTATCGAAGGGTTAGACGACATCCATAGACGCGGAACTGACTACGACGAGGAAGAACTTGAGGCATTGCTGCAACGACGAAAGATTTATGGCGAGCTTGTTGGCCATTACGAAAAATACGGCAAGGGCAAACCGGCATTGATATTTTGCCGATCAGTAAAATCGGCATATCAGACAGCTGAACGATTTAGAGATAAGGGATTTAAATTTTATGCGATACATAGCGCAACGAATGAACATCCCATGACTGCCGCAAAAAGAAAAGAGCTCATTGATGCCCTTACCGCTGGTTCAATCGACGGACTGACGAATTGTGAAATCGCAACATACGGTCTCGACATTCCACGCGTTGAATATGGAGCAAGCATTCGCCCGACATTATCCAGGGCATTATATTTCCAGATGATCGGCAGAATTTTGCGTCCATTCACCGATCCCGTCACCGGCTATAAAAAAGAAGATGCTCTATTTTTTGACCACGTCAATCTTGTGCTTGAACATCAGGAACCGAGTTATCCGGGAATCCCGCCGCACTACGTACCGCGAATTGAATGGAATTTTAACGGCACAGAAAAACGGTCACGCGATAAAAAAGAGACTAACGTTGTATTATGTCCTCATCTTGATTTTATGTATTGCGCAAAACCGCATTGCAAAACATGTCAACATAATCCTGATAAATCGATATCAGATGCGCGTAAACCGATGGTCGTGATCCCGGCTGAACTTGTCGAGGTGGAAAAACCGAAGGGATTATCGGAACTACCTTATGAAGAACGTCGTGAGATACAAGATAGAATCGGTGCGGCCGTTTTGGAATTTGACAACGCGGCAAAGCTCGGAAATATTTTACCTGGACCAGTGGGCGAATTATTGGCGATTGCTGATCAATGCGGCTACAAAGAATTATGGGTGTATCACAAATTAACGAGAGAAAATAGATTGACAATTAACGTTTCGTTGCTATATGAAATAGCTCGGCAACGTGGCTACCGTCCGGGATGGGCATATTTTACGATGAAAAAATTAAAAGAGAAGGTGGGCGCATGACCAGCACAGAGCGAATGCGGATATGGAGATCACAACAACCGAAAAGGAAATGTAAAGAACTTGATTGCCATAACAAGGCAGAATTCAGATCACAATATTGCGCCGAATGCTCAGTTATACGGAGGCAATTAAAACAAGATATTTATCGATATGACTGGAAAAAAAGAAATCCTAAAAAAGTTAGAGCAGATTATGAAAAACACAATATGATTAAATCATTACGGCGAGGTGCAAGATTGATTTTCGGAATTACCAATTAAAGGCGGTTTGCGGCATGGATGATTATTATAATTTTTTACAAAACAAAACACAATTGTCGGGCAAATATGGATTTGATCCAATAATATTACCTGAATTTTTATTTGATTTTCAGAAATCACTCATCGAATGGTCATTGCAAAAAGGTCGTGCGGCAATATTCGCCGATTGTGGCCTTGGAAAATCTCCGATGGAATTGATTTGGGCACAAAATATTGTAGAAAAAACAAACGGTAATGTATTATTTTTAACACCTATTGCCGTAGGTATTCAAATGCAAAAAGAAGCGGATAAGTTTGGCGTAGAGGCCCATCGGTCCAGAGATGGTGAAATACACGGCAAAATAACTATCACTAATTATGAAATGCTCCATCACTTTAATCCTTGCGATTTTGCCGGGATGATATGCGATGAATCGTCTATTCTAAAAAATTTTAACGGAAAATATAAACATGAAATAAATATTTTTATGCGTAAAATTCCATATAGATTACTCGCGACGGCCACCGCAGCGCCTAATGATTTTATTGAATTAGGAACATCAAGCGAGGCGCTCGGATATCTTGGATATATGGATATGCTCGGCAAGTTTTTTAAAAATGATCAAAACAATTGCGCTACAAATAAACGTGGAAGATTTACGGAAGAAACAAAATGGAGATTAAAGGGTCACGCCCATAAATCATTCTGGAGATGGGTAACATCATGGGCGAGGGCAACGCGAAAACCATCAGACATCGGATTTTCAGATAATAATTATCATTTGCCAAAACTTATCGAAATAGATCATCTTGTCGATTGCAATGGCAGATTTATTGACGGTGTATTGCCAGGATTTGAAATGCCCGCACATGGATTAAAAGAACAACGCGACGAAAGACGATCAACGATAAAATATCGTTGTGAAAAATCGGCTGAAATAATATCAAATAAGCGCGGATTTTCTGTCGCATGGTGCAATCTTAATGATGAAGGGGATTTATTGGAACAAATTATTCCAGATTCTATCCAGATAAGCGGTAAAGATTCGGATGATGCTAAAGAAGAAAAGTTAGTTGCATTTTCAACAGGACAAATTAAAAAACTTATTATAAAACCAAAAATAGGAGCATTCGGATTAAATTGGCAACATTGCAATCACATGACAATATTTCCCACGCATTCATACGAACAATATTATCAAGCTGTTCGCCGTGCTTGGAGATTCGGACAAAAAAAACCAGTAACTATAGATATGATTTACACTAAAGGCGATGAAAATGTTATCGGTAACTTTAAACGAAAACAAAAACAGGCTGACGAGATGTTTGACAAACTTGTAGTAGAGATGAATAATTCGTTGCATATAAATCATGTTAAAACATTTGATAAAAAAATGGAGGTTCCATCGTGGCTATAAAAGATCAAATTATCGGTAAAAATTATGCATTATATAATGGCGATTGTATCGAGGTTATGCGGGATATGAAAGATGAATCAATTCATTTTTCGATATATTCCCCTCCATTTTGCGGGTTATATCATTATTCGTCATCGGAAAGAGATTTATCAAATTGTGATAGTTATGATGATTTTTTTGTACATTACAGATTTGTAGTGCGCGAGATATCAAGATTAACCAAAATGGGCCGATGCACCGCTGTGCATTGTATGGATGTCCCTTCCAGCAATTCGGGTTGTGATAATTTGGTTGATTTCCCCGGTGATATAATCAGACTACATGAACAGGAAGGATTAAAATATATTGCGCGTCATTGTATTTGGAAAGAACCATTGACGGTTAGAAATAGGACCATGCAAAAAAATCTTGCGCATAAAACCATTGTTGATGATTCTATAAAATGCGGAGTCGCATCGGCCGATTATTTATTGATATTCAGAAAAACGGGAGACAATGAAACGCCGGTATCGCATCCATCAGGATTACAGTATTATGCGGGTGAAAGAAAAATTCCAGAGGAGTTATTATCATTTAAAAATTATAAGGGCAAACAGACAGAAAATAGATATTCGCATTGGATATGGAGACAATATGCGTCTTCATTTTGGGATGATATCAGGCTTGATAATGTTTTACCATATCGCGAGGCGAGAACAGAAGACGATGAAAAACATGTTCATCCATTACAACTTGATGTTATCGATAGAGCGATAATTTTACGCACAAATCCGGGTGAAATAGTTTTTACTCCGTTTATGGGCGTTGGATCAGAAGTATATGTTGCAGTAAAAACAAAACGGAAGGGAATTGGGGTTGAGCTTAAAGAATCATATTATCAACAATCAATAAAAAATGTTGAAAGCGCAAAAGATGATGACTCAGAAGACATTACGCTTTTTGAATCAGAACAACAGAATGAATCAGACGGTATAATATAGTGAGGCATAAAATGAAACGTGTATATGTCGCAGGTGCATACTCAGCGGATAACGTGATCGATGTATTAAAAAATATTGGTCGCGGTGAACATTGGGCCGCTGTAATATTTATGCACGGATTTGCTCCATTTTGTCCATGGCATGACAAGCAATTTGTTACGGATAATTATAATCATGATTTTACCGTGGATCAATTTTATGAATATTCAATAGCATGGCTCAAAGTGTCAGAGGCCCTGTTTCTTGTTCCGGGATGGGGGAAAAGCAAAGGGACATTAAAGGAAATAGAAATATCAAAAGAAATGGGAATACCGATATTTGATTCATTTGAATCCCTCATTACATGGGGTAAACAATAATGCAAGCATTTACACTACGTCAAGATTATTCAAAACAAAAAGAATTTTACTATTTTCTTTGTTCTGATTTGCATTTTGGAAACAAGGGTCAAGACAAGGAAAAATTAAAACATGATTTTGATGAAGCCAAAAAGTTAAACGCAAAAATATTTATCAACGGCGATTGGGGCGAATTTATCATGTCGGGGGATATGAAGCGGTATCATCCATCGTCTGACGCGTATGGAACAGATAATAATATCAACATGACGATAAACGAGGCGTATGATTTTTTATCTGATTATGTCGAAAATATTGTAATGATCGGGACCGGAAACCATGAATCATCGGTGAGCCGGTTTCATCATTTCGACGCAACACAACAATTGATATATTCGCTCAATAAAGAACATGGCACGAAAATAATTCACGGGCAATATTCCGGATATATTGTTTTGCTGTATCATCATGGCAAAAATTGCGCTGCTCGCACTTATAAAATATATTATAATCACGGGCAGGGAATGACGGCTGAAATATCAAAAGGGACTATCGACCTATCGCGGCACATGGCAACAAAAATATCTGATCTGACATGGTTGGGTCACAAACATACCAGAGTATTGTTACCGTCCGAATTTATCCTTGATGTTGATAATGTCGGATCTATCGTATCGCGAGAACGAAAAGGACTGATAACCGCTGCATATGTCAAACCCTTTGATCAATACGACGCAATGAAAAAGGGATATCGCATAAATTACGGTGAAGAAAAAATGAGGACGTTACAATCAATGGGCGGCGCGATAATGAAACAGAATATTGTGAATCATGAAATATTGACTCAATTTATTATGTGAGGTGTTATGAGCTGTAAACAAGATAAAAAAATCAGGCGGCAAGTGAGAAAAGAATCAAATAAAATTAAATGCGTGGGGTTGGATGAATTCCTTGCGTTTGTGCGCGGTCATGGATTTTTTGGACGTGTTAAAATTTGTTTAATGATCGCATTTAATAAGGCGATTGTGAAATGATTTGCTTGTCGTTATTTGATGGTATGTCATGCGGCCGCATCGCGTTTGATCGTGCCGGTATTCCAATAAAAAAATATTATGCGTCGGAAATAGATAAATACGCGCAAATTGTAAGTGCGGCAAATTATCCAGATATTATACGGCTCGGAGACATAGAAAAATGGCGCGAATGGAATATTGAAAATCCTGATATTATTATCGGCGGATCGCCATGCCAAGGCTTTTCATTTGTGGGAAAGCAATTAAATTTTGAAGATGAGCGATCAAAATTATTTTTTGTATTTGTTGAAATTTTAAAACATTACAAGCCTAAATATTTTTTACTTGAAAATGTTGTTATGAAAAAAGAATATAATGATGTTATTTCGTCCATGTTGGGAGAAATATATCCTGAATGCATTACGCAAAAAGAATTATTTAGACACGGCAGACTCGAACCTATTCAAATAAATTCTGCTTTAGTTTCGGCGCAAAACAGAGAGCGGCTATACTGGACGAATATACCGAACGCAACGCACCCTAAAGACAAAGGGATATTTCTGAAAGACATAATTGAGACTGGAGAAGTTGAGAAAGGGATATCTGAAAAATCATTAAAATACATCATAAATAAAAAAGGCTCGCCGGATAAAAATTTAGAAAGAAAATCAAAATGCTTCACCGCCGGGGCGCACAGTTGCGGCACGCATTCGGATATGGATTTAATACCTGTTTGCCTCTCGGGAGTCGAAAAAGATAATTTAATACTAATCGGTCACGCCAAAAACATAAAAGGACATGATTATAATAAGCGGGTGTATTCAGCCGAAGGGAAATCACCGTCTCTATGCGGTGCTACGGGTGGAAATTTAGAGCCGAAAATCGCCATGAAACAATTGCAGCATGAATATAATCGTGGGTCTGAAAAAATTTGCGGAAAAGCACCTCCTATAACATCATCAGCATACGAACAAAATAATTTTATCGGCGACATGGTGACGTGGCGAAAATTGACGCCCATGGAATGCGAACGCTTACAAACCGTGCCTGATAATTTTACAAATCATGTGAGTAATTCTCAGCGTTATAAAATGCTCGGCAATGGTTGGACGGTTGACGTTATCGCGCATATATTTTCATTCATTTCAGCACCCGATAAATTGCACCCATGCCAATAAATAAATCGCGGAATTTGTCTTGCAGAGATCCTTTTTTTATGGATGATTTTCCGGCCTTGACCTCCTCCGCCGTGAACACTGCAATTTTTTTGCCGACCATTTCGGGGGTTATTTCTATAACGGTAAATCCTACGAGGTCCGGAAAACCCTCCGGCATGGCGTGTAAAACCCGCGCATCCTGGATTACGGTAAATCTGCCCTTGCGCGTGGCCTTTCCGGCCCACCCCATGCCGCAATTTGCACGGAATAATCGCTCATTCGGAGCCAGTCCGGCCAGACGCTCGTTGATAATATCTCGTTCAGCTTGTCCCATATATCAGATATAATCTGTTATTTTTTTCTGTCAAACCAAAAAAAATCATGTAATTTGCTTGACAAAAACCCAAGCGGTTTGTATATTATTTGTATGAGATACGGGCGGCGGCCCTTAAACGGAGGAAGAAAATGAAAAAATATACAGGAAGTTGGTCAGCAAACAACGGATCAACGTATGCAAGTGGCTATACATCAAACAACAAACGACAACTTGCCAAAGAGATGCGCGAGATTGCGCAGGGAAATGTTTTTGCGGGGAATACGGGGCATTGGAATGTACATAAAATTGACGCGGAAGGAAATGAAAACTACGATCCAATTTTAAGCGGTATGGTAAGAAACTGATAATTATTTGAGGGGGCTTGCTCCCTATTTTTTGTTTGACATCGACTAATATATTATATAATTTGTATGCGGAGGATAAAATCATGAAAAAAATACTGTATTTTATTTTTGCAATCGCAGCGGTTGCGTGGCCTATCTTGTCATGCGGGTCTGACAAATCCACTCACTCACCGATTGTGGTAACTGATCCCGATGAACCTGGTGATCCGGGCGATCCGGGTGACCCCGGAGACCCAGACGATCCCGGTGACCCCGGTGATCCAGACAATCCGGATGACCCGTCTGATCCACCGTCTGCGCCATTTGACATTATCATTGCATGGTATGACGGCGCACAGGTTAAATATTATGACGGCAATCAGATAACGACATGGCAAACTGGGAAGGCCGTATATGCCGGGAATCGACAAATCTGCTGGAGTGATGCGTTATATTCACTCGACCAAAAAGGCGCGGTCCTATCATCCAAATTTATTGTCGGCACTCCTGATTTTGCGCGCGCAGACGGTGATGATATATGGATGCTATACAAGATCGATCCGGAAACGGCATATAATAATGGCGCAATGTATAAATGGTATGAAAAATATTTGCTGAATGCCAGTGAATACGGGAACTGGAAATCAAGGCAATATGAAGCGGCAAAAATGATCATGAATGGTCATGACCTATTTACAATCGGAACAACTCATGGGTGGCGGCACATAAACGGGTCACGGACAAATATATTATACGTCGACGATAATTTGATCATCGACGATGTCGACAATGTAAATCGCGCTGGTAAATTTAACGGCGTGCCTGTATCATGGTCGCTGAATTTTTTGACATCAATAAATAGGTGGCAAAAAGCGGATGGAAAATATTACTCGTGGAATGGGTATATATTCGACGGCACGGCGTTACTGGAAACATCGGGAAACGCAATGGAGGCATGGAGACTGCGGCCCAATTATCCGTTTACTGTACAGGAAAATGCAGTAGTAATTCCCGCTGGCGTTGCGACTGAAAATGAAGAACAAGTCACATATTGGATCGAATGTAATACGGGATGGCTGTTTAGATATGTTCCGTCTACAAATCAGATAACACAAAAAGCGCGGCTGTATATCGGCGACGGAATGCGCGATACCGGAATATATTATTCGACAATTTTAAAACCTGTTGCCGGATATGACGGGATATATTTTTGTTTTGATGACGGCGCGATCTATCGGTACAGATTTGACAACGGACTTGTCGGCTACATTTCGCAGGGCGCGGAATGGATGGTGGCGTGGTGATGATTGAAAACAGAATGGCACCCGACGGCAAACCATATACTCAAGATGAGGCGGATAAATGGTTGCCGTTGTGGGAAAAGTATTTATCTGAATATTTTTGGAATCGACCTTTATTATCTTGTCCGATAACATTGACTGATTTTTTAGAAAAATGTTGGCGGGATGATTATCCAGATAAAGCAATAGCGTTAAATCTTGGGGCAAATATTTAAAATAGGAGTATATCATGATAATCGGATCAAATTTTTACAACAGGAATATCGCGGTGAGGGGAAAACTGCCAAAACATGTAAAGGTAATTGTAAGGCGCGACGTTCCGGAAAAAGATCAGCATGCTGAAACCGTAGTTTTTGATCAAATCAAGAATAAAAAACAAAACAATATGCGTATGTTTTCGCTTGCAAGATTTGATTTTCAGGCGCGTAAATGGATGCCAAAAAAAGACTCGCCCGAGATTGATATTTTGAATTGTACAGTGTCAAAATAATTATTGCACGATCATATTAAAATCAAAGCCCCGATTATTCCGGGGCTTTTTTATTACGCGTATAACGTTTCGATCTTTGCGACTTCAGTATCCCGCCACGCTTTTGCTTCTGTAAGTGCTGCCGATGCGGTTGCGCCGTTGATTTCCAGCTCTACTTTTTTCTGCGCTGCCATAGATGTCACGCCCGATATTCTGATCGCTTTTTCATCTGTTTTTTGCTGCGTCGTAAGTGCCGCGATCCGCTCACGTTCATGCTGATCGGCTATTTCCTTGCGCTGCTTATCATCAAGTTCCTGGATCGTTTTTTCGTCTGGTTTTGGTTTATCGTTGATTTTTGTGATTTCGCGCGAGATCCATTTATCAACAGGTTTACTCCATACGACAATGCCGCGATAATCATCAATCATTTTCATGTTTTCATCTAAAAATTTACCCGCTTGTGCCGCTTCGATCATTTTGTCGGTGATGATAATTGCATCTTCTTCTGTGATAATATTCTCTCCCTGTTTTGGCGTAAAATATACGGCATGTTTTAACATCAATTCTTTCCGCTTTTCTTTGAGAGGTGCTTCCATTGCTGCAAGTTCTGTCTCTTTGGATGCGATCAACGTTCGTGCTGATTGATATTCAAACGCATATTTATTTTTTTCAGCCGCATAACGTGTTTTGTCTGATTGATTTGTGGCCTTGCGTTCCAGTTGAAACATCTTTGAGGCATTTTCAAACGATAACCGCGCCGAAATTACAAGTGGTTCTATCTCTTTTTTCTTTGCCAGTACATCTGTAAATTCTTTTGTGGTAATAAGTTCGGCCTCTGCCAGCGGCTCGGTTGCTTTAGGATCAATCTGTGCTTCACCTATTCCAACAATTATTTTTATCCCATCAATTGTCGTTGTGATTTTTGTTTTCATAAAATCTCCGTTATGTAAATATAAATCAGAGGGATTATTATTATGATGTCAATTATAATTCCCGCTATAATCGGTTTATGGTCCATCAATATGTTATTCCGAAATTTGTACCTATCGTGCAGTCGCGAGTTGTTGCCCCGGTACGAGGAGTTCCATTCACCCCGTCATCCGTTGGATTGTCAATAATAGCATTAGTTAATTCTCCCGTAACGCCTGAGTCAACGAGAATATTGTTATTGTTTGGGCCGACTAATTGATTTGTAGATGCGTGTTTGTGCCCCTGCATTTGATCTTCTTCAATCGCCGTAAACGCTGGTCCAGTTTTTACGCGAGTATTTATCGTATGATTCCCCGCGCCTTTGGGCGATACGGCGCGGTGATCTGGAAGGACAAAATATCCGCCCGCCGTATCTCTCGTGGTGCCTCCCGCGTCAGATGTTTTGTAATACGCCGGAGCCGTGGGATTATTGGCATCACCCACATAACAGGCATTCCCAAGATCGGTATAACTTGCAATCTCAATAACCTGTCCCTGCAACAATAATACCCGGTCCCCATTTGCCGCAGGTGTTCCGTTTTTATCGTACATGACCCGATAGCCGGGGCCAAGTGCAAAACCCTTTTTAAGCGCGTCAAGTATTTGAGATGCCCCCGCCGCCTCTGTTATACCGTTAGGCGATACACCGGCATAATCAAGTAACGCCTGTTGCCATCCCCACATGCCATCATCTATAAGAGCCGCTACAAATTCAGTGCCGTCACCTGCGCCGGGGGCAGTAACATTTTTAGCTGTAATATCTGGCCATATCCCATTAAATTCGGCGAAAACAGTTGACATATCTTTCATGATAAATCCTCCATCATGTATATATTACAATCAATCCGCCCCATGAATGCAGCGGTTTAAATCTCAAAATTGTTCTGCGAAATTCTACGCGTCGCTGATTTGGCACACCATAAAAATCAATTGCCGTAATCGCGTTAGTTACCGGATCGCGTGTCGCGGGGCCGCCAACAAAGAAAAATAATGACCAATATCCGGAAACGGTTGGAATCTCGTATGAAATATCCATCGATAAAGATTTGTATCCGTCAAAATCTCCACAAAATATATCCGCTCCGCAACATACGCCGGGTTCATCGCATTTATTAACATAGTTAGGTGTCTGTGAAAACAAATCTCCGTTAACTATAAGCTCACCGCCTAACGATGCGCAAATTGCCTCAGGTTCGCCACATTGCGCATCATTTCCGCCGGGCAACAGATCACCGCACATCATATTAAATGCTTGCGTTAAAAACATCGCCGGATCAATAGCCGGACTATTTACATGCACGTACACATCGTCAAATCCGGCTTCCCTCAATTTGGCTTGCATCATATCGGCGGCGCCGGTGGAAGTTCTTCGATATCGGAATGCTTTTAATCGTGATCGCCGTTCCTCTTCCGTTGATCCGGTAACCGGTATTACTCCATATTCTTTTTCAAGATCAGGCAACATAATAGTACGTTCAGGATCGCGTAAATATGCTAACTGTTCCATGTCATCAATTATAACATCTGAATTATCGCCGATACCATTGAGCAATAAATCATAATCATCATCTGATTTTGGTTGCCACGCAATACCCTCAGGCAATAATGTATTTATGATTTGTCGCGATAGATCAGGCATACGTCACCGTACCGAGTTTGCCGAGTTCACCTTGACCTAACGTATATGTCGATAAGAACACGCCCACCACAAGACCAAATCCAACCGACGACGCAGTGGCACCAAACGATGATAACACGTCTTGAATAATATTGCCTACCGACATAGATGTTATAGTATCATTTCGTTCTTGCGGCAAATCAACGCCATCGACAAATGGTTTCACCGTGGTAAAATATAATGATGAGGCGTCACTGATAGCGGTTTTGCAAGCCGTTTCTTTGTCCGCATCCACCGTAAGATCCCTGACCTCAACGTGAAAAGTTGATCTTGATATTGATCGTAAAAATAATGTTGCATCAGTTATCCCGAGTGGTGCGCGCTCCTCCCCGGTTTCTGGATCAATCGCAATCGCATCGCGCACGTCATCCAATAACCACGATGGGGCTATACCCTCAACATCTACATCCGTTGTCGCCTCTATAAAAATTTGTCTGTCACCTGGAAAACTTGTTCCCTCATCGGCCGGACGGCCTGAATAAGGAAACGCTTGTTTTACCCCGATAACAGTTTCAGCCCAAATTTTGTGGTCTGTCGCATTTGCTCCGCCTGTGATTGCGCGTTGTGCAAATAATACACGAGGTCTATAATCCTCATCTGATTCGGCATCAACTCCATTTGTGGTCATGGCGGTAACGGTTGCCGTTGTTTCTGCGCCCGTAATTTGTGATGCTATTTGTAATTCGTCGCCAATTTCAAGATTTCCGTTTGATCCAGATTCGGTGCACCGCAGTGATAGTGTTGCCACGTCAGCAACCGCAGTCACATCAGATTCGGGTCGATATCTCAATCCGTTTGCATCGGCTATAAAATCCATCGTGGTAGGTATTATCGTTCCTGTGGCCGCCGGTAATGTCGCTGTTAATATTGCGGTTTCTGCTGCCTTACGTGGCGTATTTTCATTGTTGCCTATTACGTCAAGGTCTTCACCGATTGCGGTTAATGCAAAATTGGCCTTTGCGCGATCTGCGGCATAATGATAAATCCCCACATCTTGCCCCGCCTCAGTCAGTGCAAGGACCGGGATAAACGCTTTATCGTGACTCGGCGCATCTTGTTGTATTGCAGTTTCAAGGCGAGTTTTATGAGCCTCAAAAAGTTCCTCTGTCGTTGGGATTAAATATGCCATTTATTTATCCTCCGGAAATTTTGCATGCGCCGGATTAGATATTTGCGCGGTCCAGTTTGTGCCGTTTTTTGTTATCGATAATTTTGACGCGCCTAAAATTATCGAGGTATTTATATGATCTGATTTCGGATTTGTGACTTCAATCAAAATTGATTTCATTATTTTTTCATCTTTAAACCATTTCAGAGCTTGTTCTGCGGCATCTGTAATATCATTTATCGTTATCAATGATTGTATAGGTTTATTACATTTCGCTTCATATTCCGATCCTATTTTTTGCGATTGTTTTTTGAATAATGAATTACCCCAATATCCTGAGCGTGTAAATAACGATATAATCGCGGCATTTTCAAAACCTTGATCCATCACTGGTTGTCCGCCTATAAATCGCATTGATGCACCGTCTGGCGTTATGTGTATCGCGGGGTCACCTTGAAATCGTGAGCATTTCATCTGTCTGTAATTCTCTCATATAACTTTGCAAAAAATGTAAATAATGCCGGTACAAAAATAATAGATATTATCTTGCATAACCCGTCAAGATGGTCATTGACTCTCGATATGACAAGATACGTCATACACGCCGCAAAAATATATACAAACAACCCTTTTATTCGCAATCGTTTTATCATGACAGCGTACCTGTTCCCGTTGTTGATCCGTTTATCGTATCCGGAGTAGTAACGGTAATCCCTGAATTTACTTGCGCCGATAAAATTGCGTTGCGAACAATGTCGGCCATGCGATCGGCAAATGTGTCGTCGCTCATCGGATCATCTCCGCGCGCATCATTATACAATGATACTAACGCAGCTTTAATTGTTGCTTTTACAACCATATCATGCCTCAGTCAATAAATTTCCAATGCGAGTTTTTATTGCTTCAAGCGCAATTTTACTTGCAGGTGAAACTGAATGATTAGACGGACTACCAAATGTTGTCATGTCTTCAATTGCATCTATCAAATCATCAATAATCGTTTTGAAATTTTCAGTTTCATTTTTTAGAAACGTTTTGCCATTTGCTTTTAATCGCAATTGTGCTTTTTTTTGCGTCACGGGATTATTTGTACTATAAATTTCTTTATCTCCCGGATCTGTTTCAGGCAATAATCCGTCTGAAATTCCGGATGCGATTTGATATGAATCAGATACGGGTATCACACACACGCGACAACCGTTCGCAGGGTTGGAATCGTCACCTGCGCCGGAAAATAACTCGATAGTGCGGACGTCTTCGCCGGGGATTATTTCAATCTGTAAAATAATGCGGTCCTTGTCTCCGTCGCGGTTTTTACCGATTCGGCATCCTGTGATTTTTCCTAACTCCACGGCTCAACCATTTCCCCCGCCGCGTATAATGTCGGCGGAACTATTTTGAGTATGGCGCTTGATTCTTCGCGCGATGAAGTAAACTCAACATCAGTGATCAAAAATGTAAAGCCATTTTTTACCAGTAAGGTCGGCGAAATTATTGTGACAAGCGAATTTGCTTCCCATAATTTGCCATTTGGCGCGTACCACGTATTTACCGGAAATGGTATATCCAGCGATTCAGCTGCTGTTTTATTTTTGCGCCATTCCGCCGCTGATTTGGCGTTACCCGGTATATCATCAGACGCGTTAAATACTAATAGTCGCGGCGATTTGACTGTCAGATCTGTGGCGACTCCGGTTTTTGACGCATTTTTTGAATGTGCCGATTGTGCTATGGCTTTGTATGTCGCATAACGTTTTCGGCCTATAAATGACGCAACATATTGTTCCGCGATATAGCTTCCATCCTCTGTTATTGTACCTACGGATTCACCGTTAATATTTGCCGTTGTGATGAGCAAGTCTCCATGTTTTGTACATGATAATATGACGCCGCGCTGTTTTGCGAGTGCGACAAGATGATCAAATATTTTTTCAGTTGGTTTTGCGCATACGCGGGGGAATTTTTTTTCCTCTTTTATGAGTTTTGATTTATACGTGGGAACATATTTTATATCTTTATTTCCAAATTGCAATCCGGTATAATTTTTATCGTTTTGTTTTGCGGTTTGCCATTTATACCCCGTCATAACAACTTTTCTGCGTGTCTCATTTATTTTTTCAGCCGCATCAGGTCCGACAATAACCTGTATCCCGTACGGTTCACATTGTTGTTTACATCGCTCAGATAATGTGACGTTGTTCATTTCATACGGCGGATATATTGTTGAGTCAATTATATTAGCAATTTTGCTCCACCCATCAAGTTTTTTTGTACGGCCCCTGTTGTCAATGTTATGCGATACGTCATACAAGGTCGATTCATTTTGCAATTGTCCGCCCAAATAAATAGCCGCGTTGGAATATTTATAAGGCATTGTAATTTTGTCAAGTTCAGGATCAAGTCCCTCTTGCCAAGGGATTACCGCCGTCCATCCGTCCGCGCCGTGGTCAAATGATCGGCGAAGCGATAACGTATCAAATATTATTTCTCGGCCCTCAATAATAAGAGTGGCCTCGTTTTGCCCTTTGTTTGGCAGAGTGTCAGACATATATCACGACCTCCCGGCCAGCAGGGAGGATCAAAATATCTTTGCCGTATAAATTGTTTGATTGCAAAAATAATTTATAGTTAGCATCATCGTCTCCGAGTGACCCATATTCGGTAACTGTTATTTCAATCGGAGACCTTGTTTTTTTAAGAGTAAAACGTTTTTCAGTTTTAAGGTTAAAAAATTGACTGGTTAAGTAAATCATCGTTGATGAAAATAATTTTTGAAGCGACGTGTATGATTGCATTTGCGAAAAATATTGTTTGTCGATATCAAGATCAGTAAAATTAGACTGTACATCTTCAATTGCGGCTATCATGCCGTTAAAAATTGCTGTTATGTCATCCATCGCCGCGATAATTTCAGACCGCACGGTAAAATCAGATGTTACAATAATGCGACAAATGGAAATCAAAATTGCCATGATCCCGAACTCTTGAAAAATAGCCTTGTTATAATCTTCCGGGGTATTGCTCGGCGGTGATAAATTTGTTACAGACTCGGAAAAATCTTCATACGCTGAAAATCTTGCGGTAAAATCGCTACTTGATTCAAGCGGGATAGCAATCACATCGATAAGCGCCTGACACATTAAATCAATGGTGTCTTCGTCACTTGCATCAGATTGAAATTGCGTAACCAATAATGATAAGCTGCTTTTTGCCGATAACCACGCATCATTTATTATTGCGTCTGTAGCTGACAAATTTTTTAGATCATTTGCAAGTCCTGAAATTTTGTTGATCATATTTGCGGCGGCTTGCACTGCGGCGTAAAGATCGGAACGCAATTGTTTTGCCTGTGCAATTGAGTCTTCTATAACTGCAAGAACGTTTGATAACGTTTGCGTAATAGATTCTTGTGCGGATATCGTTGTCTCAATATTGGCCGGTTCAAACATCACCAGATCGCATTGCGTGAAATTTCCGTTTTCAACGGGTTGGATGTCTTCCTCAAAAGAAACAAGTTGGAGATTTAGAGTGCCTTTTGTGGGGTGTATAACTATCCATACACCTCTTTCTTTTTTGCATGACTCAATAAAAGATTCAGCTTCTTTATGATGATTTAACCCTTGAAAAAATATTGTTAACGGATATTGAATTGATTTTACTCCGAGATCCTGAACAATAGTCCCGTTAAAATTTGGCGGATCAAATATACCGAGCTTGCGTTCGCCTGTACGCTTCCCGCCTTTCCATAACGCTGAAAATTCATTCCCATCCGGCGAGGTAAACTCAATAGTATCGCGTGTATCTGATTTCCAACTCATTAGTTGGCCCCCGCCATTTCCATATTCACGCGCGCGCCACGTCGCGGCGACACTTCGGCCTTTGATCCTGGATTTGCATTATACAGATTTACGCGTACATTATTATTATTACGGATTTCCGCTTCGGCTTTATTTGGTGCCTGATATTGCGTGTTTTTTTCATTTGCAGGAGCATATTTTTTGAGAAAATCAGGGGTCGCATCAACTCCGGTTTTTGTTTGTAATTCTCGGAATGTTTTTTTGTTGACCTCATAAGTTAATTTTCCCATGCCCTCTAAAAAACCTTTGGTTTTAAATGTGTCCCACGCCTCAGATAATGCTTTTAACATCCCAATAACTGCGCCTAACGTTCCCATTGTATTGACTTGTGATTGTGTCCATTGATCCCAATTAGCGATGATTCCGGGAAGTTCCGTTGCTAAAAATGTAATTGCGGCTATAAGTGCAAACCACGGCATCGCTTTTGTAGCAATATTTAAAGCTTTTTGCGCAAATTCCCATTTTTGGATTGCTGATACTACATTGCTGATAGTCCCTGGATATGTTTTCAATGTTTCCAACAATCCAAATGCTTTCCATAACTGCGTAAATGCGATCACGCTTCGGAGCCCCTTTGAAAATAGAAAAAATCCTTTTGCGATTGTAAAAACAACCTTGAGCCCCGCAATTGACATCACTATATACGGCAACAACGGCGCGAGTTTTGTAATTATTTTTAAAATTGGCGGCAACGCTTTTGTAAATGGCGGCAATATTTTTAAAACAAATTCGAGTAACGATTTTTTAAGCGGAACTAATTGTTCGCCCACTAACTCCATGGCGTCACCGATTTCATTTTTTGCCCCTATTTCCATCCCGGCAGCAGTTTTACGCAATGCAACGTTTGTTCCGCCATACAATTTATTTATTTCTTTTAACAAATATGCTTGAGCTTTTTCGCGCCCCTCGGTCCGCTGCATAACCTTAATCATATTTTCTTGCTGTTCGGTAAATTGTATCCCACGTCGACGCAACGCAGTCATACCGCGAGCCGGATCGTCCATCGCTTTTCCAAGCATGATTGTAACACCTTGCAATTGCTCGGAAGACGCTTTAACTCCATACAGTTTCGCGGTTATATCCATAGCCGCACCCTGCATTTCGTTAAAATTCTTTTTCGTCACCGATCCGAAAGTCAATAATTGCGTTGTAACATTTTGCAAAATAGCTTCGTCGCCGAATATGCCTATTTTTTGCCAATCAGAGGCCATATTTTGAAATTGTTTTGATGTCGTCCCGATTGCGTTATTTGTAGATTTCAATCCCGCTTCTAAATTTGCAACCGCCGTCTCTTGCTCATGCCATGCCTCAATGGATGAATTGGCAAATTTCAATACACCAGCCGCACCTAACACAGGTAGATATCCCTTTATCCCGCCTAAAAAACTATCGCTTGCCTTATTGAGTCGCGCAAATATGGCAGATCCGCGACGCGAAAATTTATCAGCGGCCGCACCCATGCGCCCAAATGTTGCAGACACTCTGTCAACCGCTGTAAATTGTGTTCTTACTGCCATATCCGGCATTATTTTATTAACCCCGCTTTTTTTGCGGCCTCAATATCTGCATTGATCATCGATTCATGACATAGGTCATAAAATTTCAATTCATGGTATGGCATTTCTCGTATAACGTTCACCGGCTGATGCCTCCGAAACATGTCCCACATCATTTGGCCTATTTTGTCTAACACGACAAAAAAATGGAACCAAGCACCTCGCAAAGGGAAAGATCAACGGATTTTAGCTTTGCGATACCGTCAGAGCCTACATTCGATAGCGTACCCATGACCTCGTATATTTTGCCGTGCGCGTCATTTGCTTTTACGTTTGCCATTGATAGTTTTGCGCGTCCGTCAAGTTCACGATATACCAGATCATCTTCTTTCCGGCCTGATCGCATATGTTGTACAACTTTAAACGTTCCGTTTTTGTCGTCGATTTCAAGTCTTCCGAGGCGGATAGCTTTTACCGCGCGATTGATAGAGTTTTCAAAAATCTTTTTGTAGTCTTCGTCAAAATCTTTTTCCGGATCTATTTCGTAAAAATCCAGGATGCGTTTTATTTCAGAAAAAGCAACTTCCTCGGAAAGTTTATATTTCATTTCCGAATCTGATTCGTCTCCGTCTGCGGTCAATTTTTTGAATTTATCAAAGATGTTCATGCTGAACTCCTTATAATATTATAGTCAGGAAAAATTAATGATGCAATTCCTAATCTTTCCATATCGCAAGCAGTTTTGAAAGCCACAACTTTTTTTTCGCCTTGCCTGATCCATGTTTCTTTCGGTCCAAATCTGTTTGATGCTGTACCGATAATGCAGACCTTTGATTTTTCGGTGAATTTTCCGGTGCCTTGATATTTTTTTCCGGTTTTATCTTTTTTGTGCCCATACCCTTTACCTTCCTGTGCTTTGCAAATTAAAATATCATTCCAATTTATCGGCATGATCGCTGTTAACTGCCTTGAATAATTATGATCACCGCCCTGATGCGGCCACCACCGAGCTTTATTTCTGTGCGACGCATGTGTAAAAAAACATTCCGTCTGAAAAGATTTTTGATTCATCCATTTATTCGGAAATATTTTACCGTTATGACGACCTACTTTAAATACATTTACATGATCGCGTAAAGAAAGAGCAACCATTTTTTCTATGGCGTCAGCACTTACAAGCTCATCGTCGTCGTCCAGAAAATAAAACCAACCGTCATCTAACGGTATTTGTTTTAAAAGATCGTTACAATATAGATTGTAAGTTGCGTCGCCTAACGATTTGTCGTAAATTGGGCCCTGTATTATAATGTCACCGTTTACATACTCATCGCGCGGATCATCGGTGTATATTATGGTAACGATACTTTTGTACGTCTGCTCCTTTATCGTCTCCATCATTCTCCGAAAAAATTCGGGACGCCGTGACGTGCGAATGAGTATGTAAACAGGCAACATCCATAAATCCTTACTGCGCAAGAAACGCAGTGAATTCACTTATCGGAATAAGGTTAACTGAAACTTTGCCGGTTGATGAATCCCACTTGTCGGCCTTGATCCTCCCGGTCCCGCGATATGCTGATCCGTCGATCGTATATATTGCAAGGGTAAGATCCGCGAGCGAATTTGCTTTTGCGCGCAATCTCTCAAGCATCGCCGGTGTTCCTTGCAATTCAAGCCCTTCAATGGTCGGGACAATTTTTGTCATTTTCATAAGCGTATCGCCGGTTGTCGCCTGACCTTCAATGTCGTAGCTTGACGCGGAAAAATCGCCTTTGCCGTCAGCAGCAACTACAAACGGTTCACCATCTATTACGCATTTTTTTAATGTGCCTACAATATTTGATGCCATTACGCATTACCTCCTGCTGTCAAAATTGCAATCGACGTATCAAGTGTAAGATCGGAATTTATAATCCCGCCCTCTCCCGACGGTATGAACGGACAATAAATATCAAATCCGGTAAGACCCGATCTGAGATCAACGGTAAATCTTGTTTTCGGAATTGTTGTTTCAAAAATCCACCCGAGCGCATAAAATGCGTCAATGAGCGCATTGACATCGTCTTTTACCGCGTCCACATCACGAGCTTTTCTGCGTGCAGTGGGATCTGTGACGGTCGCGGTATCGGTAACGATAAAAATGCCTTTCCATTTTTCGCGTTCAAAATTTGCTTTCCAGTTCGCAAGCATATTTTGTTTTATTGAGATGTTTTTCATCTGCCGGAATGAATTTGATTCAACGGCTACCGAGTCGGGATGATAAAATGTCACGATGTTTTGCGCATATACGATACCATTTTTTACCATTGATGTCGATATACCTGATTTCACGGCGAGGTCGCGGTTATCATAATCATTTGTCCATCTGTCGGCGGTTGCCCCAGGCCATACGCCATCAAGTGCAACGTCGATATATCCGACCTGCGGCAATGTTGAATTTATCACCGCCATAGCGCCTATCATCTGCGCTGCAATTTCTTGCGGGTGTGACTGTGATCCGGGAACACAAATCATGCCGTTGGTTCTATCTGTCGCCTTACGCGCGAGACCGACCGCAAGTGCAGCAGATAATCCACCTGATCCGGCGGTGACGTCGCCGATCAGTGAACGAAATGGGCGACCGCATTCCTTTGCATAATTACCGACGTAATCGTTCCCGAGTCCGTTATATGTGGAAATTGCATTTAACGTTGCTGAATCGTTTCCGTATCCATGTATGAGGTTTGTAAAAAACTTTTCGTTTTGTCCGTCACCTGTTCCGAGCGCGTCGAGCGCGTCTTGTATGTCCGGAACACCAGTTCCACCAGACATATCAGTGATTGTACATGCGACGCCCGATGGCAACGCCTCGCCTGCATTGAGAGAAAACGCAAGTGAAATATCATTACCCCACGGTCCGCCCGATTTTGATGTCAGATTAACCGCTGCGCTTGCAGCAAGAGCCGTGACAGGCAAATCATTGATTGCGTTTATAGCCGCCGCTACTGCGGTTGCGATTGCTGTATTTGCCATACCTTCCGTTGTCGCGATTGCTACGCGGTCCCCGGCAATATAAAGCGCAATGGTACCCGCGACAACGCCGGTCGACGCGGTAAAATCAAGCGATCCTGTTGCCTGATCCGGATCAGAGCCGCCCTCAAGTTGCGGGATGACCCATGTCTCCACGGTGCCCGGTTTAAACGCGGCTTTTGCAAGTCGATGGAGCATAAACCCGAATCCGGTTTTTGATGCTACATCGTTAGGCGAAAAAACTTGAAACGGCACATTTTCCGCAAGTGCTGAAAATGTTGCCTCGTCAAATGTACCAATAATAACATTTTTTTGCGCGATAACCGACGCGGATACGGCAAGTTGTTCATTTTTTATTCCGACCGCGTTAATAGCCGCGAGTGAGTTACTTGTTATCATGCTATTCCTCCACAATATTATCGTTTACTGCGTCAATTCCGTGGCCCTCACCAAAATCGGTTGACGTGGTAACAGTATCCGGATATATTCCGGTTTCACCGCGAATATCTTCACTCACGCGGCATGTATATTTTATAACTGCTGTTTTTACTACAAGATTTCCGTTTTCAAGCGCGTCATGTTTTATGATGCTATCTACAAATCTGTTTGCAATTGATCCCGAATCAAGTCCGGCGTCAACGTTACGCGCATCCATCAAAATTTGAAAAACTTCTTCGATAAAATTATCGATTTTGTCATCGGCTTCCGCTGATGCTGTTTTTATCGACGCAATCGCGGCGGCTTTTTGTATATCTGATGATCCTGGATTTTCTAACACCGACAAATCGCCTTTCGCGGTTGCGGAAACTGAGAGCACTACATCAAAACTGATGTCGTGCGATACCGGTCCGTATTGTCCAGATGATCCCTTTGGGAATTGCCCCTGATCATACACAACCTGGACAAGCTGATCGATCCCCTTCATCCCTTCTGCGCTTTTGCTTTGTGTGTCATGTCCAATTACCCGGAACAATCCGAGAGATTGATCATTCAACAAATTTACAAGCGCAGTTTTTACGGTGCGAAACATCATCATGATTCTGATCCTGTTGGAATTACTGTATCATTTTCAATTGTCTGCGGCATAATTTTTATAATCCCGAGATCAGTTCCTTTTTCATAAGCGCGATCTATTGAAAATAAAAATTGTTTCATCGGTGCGCCATGCACCGGAGATGTCGCAAATCTGATAAACCATTTTTCGTTTGGTGCCGGTACGCGCGTGAGGCTTGATGTCCGCAACGTTACCGATGGTTTATCAACTACAATCGGCTCTCCGGTTTCTGGATTTTCTCCGCGCGAGTACATACGAATAGATCCTCTCAACAATTCCGTCGGGTTATTTGCGCTATATTTTTGCGTTGCCCCGTCTGGTGATGTTAATTCTATAACTGTACCGAGTTCAGATTCGATGCAATCATATAGATCCTGTTCCGCTGTCTCGCGCAGAGATTCCATTATTCTCTTAGCTCTCCGGAGTCAACACGCCGGTAAGCGTTGCGAATGCGTCTGTATGAGTCGTCGCAAATATCGGCGCGGTTTGCGTTCTGATGTTTACAACTTTGTTTTCAGCGGCAAATGCGTCATGATAGAACATTGCCGGTGAAATAACCGCTCCCTGATTTGCCACAACGGGCATCGGGGGATTTGCCATGTTAAAACCGAACATCTCCTGGTACCATGCCATTTGCGAAGCTACAGGTGGCAGAATGTCGGATGGTCCGAAATATCTGTCGCAACGTGCGCCATAATATCCCATAAACACGGTATCCGATGGAATATAATCTTGCACGACGTTATTAGCATCTTCGTAAACTGCCACATAACTAAATAGCCAGAATTGATATCCGTTTTTAGTTCTGACCAATCCCATGCATACCGCACCACCATCTACAAGCGGTTGCAATTCAGCAGGAACCGGATTCGCGGCGGATACCACGACAAGACTGTAATAATCTTTGTTTGCGTCTGCTTTTACTTTTATATTATCAAGATACACCGGTAATACATCTTGAGACATAAAAACAAAATTCGGTTTTATTTTCCCATAAACGAGAATTCGTTTAAACATGGTCTCCAGATCATGATTCGGATCTGAGTTTGTCTGATCCCATGCAAGCGTTCCGAGCGCGGATATCGTCGTGGTCAATGCCGCATTACGTCGGAAGTCATAAATCAAATCGGTGTTTGTAGTCCCGATGATTGACGGCATTTTACCGGTAATGAGCGATTGCCACGACAGATATTCAAAGGTCCGGACAAATCGGCGGATATGCTCAAGGTGTTCGTTAAGTGCCAGTTCGCGGAGACGATCAAAACGAGTGCGCTGTGCATACGGATTTTCACCGGCGAGACGTGTCAGCAATTGCGAAACATCTATCGGCGATTTTTCTTCCATGAGCGGATACACCCTGGAAAAAGTTGAAAATTTCTGCGTCGTTCCGGTTTTGCCCGAAATATCTCGTGAGTCAGTGCCTCGGCTGATCATTGCGGCAAGTTTTCTGTTGCCTTTGATCACATCGATTTCAACGACAAGTTTATCCTCGGAGTAAACCGTTTTGCTTCCATGCGACGGATTTCCAAAAAATGATTGACCCGTGGTGTTTACGGCGATCATCTGTCGATCGTCGAAAAGCTCAGCCATATATCGGGAATACATATCTACTGCTTGTAGTGCCATGTATGACTACCTCCTGTTAATTCTCAAGTTCGTCGAGGGAATTTGTATCCTCGATGATTATGCCGACTTCACGCAAAACCATTTCGGCTGTGCGCTCGGATATTGTTGATGGATCACAAACGGAATCTGCGGATTGTGTGTCTGCATCCCATTCAATCAAATCGCCATTAACCGTACATCCCTGCCCGATGAGAATCGGAACATCTTCGACATCTGCTGCCGCTAGTGTTGCAACCGCGATGTCTTCACCCATGTAAATACCTTTTGGGAGTGATGCGCCGGTTACAAGGTTAAGCGCAACAAACGGAGTCCATTTTTTACTGTCCGCAATTTGAGCCATGACAGTATATTTTTTGAGTATGGTTGCACGTTGTGCATCCGTTACGATAGTCTGATTTTTTACAACACCACGCCCCGATATGATAAACGGTTTATTCGTAATTGTTCCAGATACTTGTACTGCCATGATTATTTCCTCCCAATGCCGAGACGTTCCTTGTCTCGTTTCAATTCGGCCTGAAAATCTGCCTCGGTCTGTATCGCGCCACTCAGTTGTCCTGTTGCCCGTCCGAGTTCAGCATGTCCGCCGGTTGCGGCTGATTCGGCCTGAGCAGCGTTAGACGCTTGCATTTCTTTGATCATGTCCGCGCTAGAAACAAGTGCGTCAAGTGCGTCCATTGTTTTTTCGCCTTTAATGACCTTTACAGCCATTACGCCTATCTGGTCCGGATAATTTTTGTTGCCGATAAATGCCGAGGCTTTATCTGCCATCGCGCGCATATCAGTTTTCCCTTTTTCATAACCCGCCTTTTCTGCGTCTTCAAGTTTTTTGTTGAATTCACTTTTCGCGGCGGGGTTTTGTGCAAGAAGCTCATCAAGATTCATGCTTGCAACCTCCGAAATATTTTTTCCCGCGTTGGCGGGGGTTTTGCTTTTATCTGTAATATTTAGCATGGCTGCGGCCCTTGCTATATCAGTTTTTGCGTTTTCATGCGTTTTCATTTTATCAACTAACGCTGTAAACGATATTTTTGATCTTGCCAAGGCCGAGGTTTTGTTTTCCTTTTCATCAGTTTTAATTATTTCATCAACAAATCCTGCTTCTTTTATTTCGTCACCGAATAACCATGTCGTGGAGTCCATCATCTCTCGGATTTCTTTTTTTGATTTACCAGTTTTTTCTACATATTTATCCGCGAGCAAGTCGGCAAGTCCTGCAAGTATTGATGCTTGCTGTTCCATTTCTCTATAATCGCCCCATGCAAAATTAGAGGGATTATGGATCATAAATACGGCGTTATCTTCCGCCGCCACAAGATCAAACGCTTCGTTAACCGCTTCATAAGTTCCCATCGATGCGACAAGGCCCTTGAGCGTTATCATATTTTGTGATTTTGGATTATCTCGTTTGTAATCGCGGAAAATATTGTAAATCTCAAGCCCTTCTTCAACAAAACCGCCAGGGGTCGCAAGATGCACGTCAAGATCTTCGCCATTTGTAGGCAATTGCGCTCTTAACCAGTTCGGCGTTAATTCCATTCCGATTGCGCCGCTCATCACAATTTTTTTCATTCGTCTCCTATAACAAAAAAGCCCGTACCGGAGTTAACCAGTACGGGCTTTTTAGAAATCTCAAAATGAGGCTAAAAAGAAATCCGCTTAAAATTCGATACTTTCGGATTTGATTTTTTTAATCGCGCGAATTCCTCCGCAGTTAAATTTCAACATGATTTCGCCGGTATATTTCTCATCAATCAATTTTTTTATTATTTTCATTATGCGCGAAATATTGTCAATCATTTTTTATAACCTTCGCGACCCTCAAGAAATCCGGCAATTTTGCTGACATCTGATTGGATATTGCTGATCCCTCGTTTTATCTCGGATATATCATCGCGCGCGTCTTTTGCGTCCTTACATGCGGTATTTGCTTTTCCTTCAAGACGGACCAACCACGCAACGGCACCGACCAATACCACCCCTGCGGAAATTGCAGCTTCAATCATAATTTGCCCCGCTATTTATTTTTTTATTCCATGGTATCCGCCCTTGTAGTGCAATAGACATTTTTCTTTTTGATTCTTCGGAATGTTTTTTACCATACATTCCATTATTTTCACCCGACGTCAATTTGCCGTTAAAATTAGGATTTTTTTCTCCGATCCATTTTTTTTTAGCTTTTAGTTTATCAGATATTATAATTTTTGATGTTTCTGGAAATTTTTTGCCCTTCATGGGAGATCCGCGCCTTAATATCGCTTCTCTAAGTTTTATTTTTGTTTCTTCAGAATATATATTTGTTTTGCCCTTGTTCCATGGCACCATGCTTCGGCCATACATCGGATTCTTATTTCCTGCGCATTTGCCCTTATTTGCTTTTGATATTTTTTCTTTCGCTTTTTCTGATAAACAAAATCCCGACATCCCCTCCCCTCCGTCGGTTGAATTATAACATTTAGTTATTTTTCTATATTCAGAAATATAAAATTTTTCCAGATTATTTAATTCTTCTCTCGAATAAGCCCGCGCCAATATCTTCCATCCAAAATTATCCCATCCATATTTTCTAATAGCATGGTAAAAAAAATGGTTTATGTTTTTCTTAAACGCATCATGTTTGTGCCTTATTTTCCTGTTTTCAAGACTATAAATGGTTTGGCCTATATAAACATGATTGTTTGTTATATTTTCGGCTTTATAAATAATACCATTGAATTCATTCATCTTGCTTATCTTCTTTGTTTACGTTATCTGAATTTTGTTTATTACCCCATCCCCATGGAGGTTGTGGTAACTCTGCATATTGTCTATTCAATTTTGCTCTGTTGGATTTTCCTGAACTTCCGTTGTAATCTCTTGAAATATCATCTAAGGTTTCTGCACTTAATTCAACGGCCATTTTACTTGCTTGTATCGATTTCAATGGATCAATGTTTGGCATCGGCAAACCGGCCCATTCGCAACACAACCACGCCGCGCGGAGTAATGGATCAGACCATCCCGGCGCGGAAATATTTCCGGATGCTATTTCCTCGGACAACCAACATTCATACGTCGGATCGAGGAAATCGGATGACATTTCATTGCGCCAGTATTGCGCAACACGCCAAAATAATATCATGGTTGCGCGTGATGCCGAATAATTCTGGCTGAATTTCATGAGCAACATTTCGACCGGCATGTTTACGGACGCACAAAGATATGAGCAAAACGCATTTACGAACGCTTCATATTGCGCAGACGGTGAGGTGTCCTGTAAATATTTTAACTGATCACCTTCACGCAGGTTAAAAATACCCACGCCCGGCGCGGTCATAGTCGCTTCCGGATGCGCTTCATAATTGACGCGGGGCTCTGTGTCAACCGTGGCCTCGGTCGTTAATATGTCCTCGGCGCCGGTTCCGTATGTCATCTCGGGCGGACCGGCGGCGCGGCCTTGCATCGGATTTGACGGGTCTTTCTGTGGATTTTCCACCGCCATCACATACGACGCCTGAATTATCGCTTTTTGTATTGTTGCCTGTTTAAAATTTGTGATTTCCTCAAATTCGTGGAGCGCGTGAGACAATCTCGGATATCCACGACCCTGTCCCGCATATTCAATCGTATGTCCGTGGATCATAAAAATTCGTCCGGATTTTTCTCCGCGCGCGGGGATTGTAGAATCAGTCATCTTTCCGGTTGCCGGGTCGGTATTCCAAACTTTATACCCAACCTCGCGACCATTTGAATCCCGGATTATACCGTCATCGCAACCGTATTGCATATATGTTGTCGTGTAATCGTATCCCCTGATTTGATTTGGATCGATAAATTCGATTTGGAGCGGATTAAACTGATCTTTGTCGCGGCCATAATAAAATCTGACAAAAACGTCGTTATCGCGTTGCTGGAAAAATTCGTATAAATGCTGGTTTTGATAAAAATTATTTTGCCGGTTCCTCGCTGATTTTTTGGATGATGCCCATAAATGGAATCGTTGTGCCACATTATCCGCCCATGTTTCCGCCTCTTCAAGCGTCATTCCGATCACATCGGCAACCGGGGTCGGTTTGAGTTTGAGACCCGTATCAACCACCGTGTCGGTAAATCGCTCAACAATCCCGCGCGCGACGGAGCTGTCATACATGGCATCGCGTACATTTTGGCGCAATCTGAAATGGTCATGAATATTCACCAAGCGCGATGCCGATAATCCAGCGGGAAATTTTGCACCAGACCCATATGTTGCGTGACTTTGTGCGAAGCCGTTGCCTGATCCTATCGCCATAGTGATAACCGTTTTGCGCGGTGCCGGTCCGTTTACGATATAACTGCCAACCCGCGCGGCGATTTTACCGAGGTTAGATTTTATTGACCGAATGTTTGGCAAGGCGTTTTTCTCCGGAGTTTTAACGATATATGTCCCATGTTGTATAATTCGTTGATGAGGTGCGCTTCCGTGGCCTCAAGCCGTTTAATTTGGTCAAACATCGAATCCAATTGACGCCGGGTAACTCGTTGCGCACCCTCACCAGAATCGATAGAATATGTATCAACACCGGTTGCTGTCGCTGACGTATAGGTCGTCCACATCGCGGTTAATGCGGTCTGTACTCGCGTGAGTTGTTGCTGTAATCTTGTTTTTCTGGCGCTTGCGTAGGACATAAGTTTTTAACGCACCCCCCCTGTTAAAAGTCAAGCGTTTTTATATTATGGTTGTGCCGGTTTTACCCTCACCGCCGTTTTTGCAATCATATCGTCGATCACGGTTCGGTGAGTTATTTTTTGCACCTCAGAAACAGACGCCCCCCGTTGTTTGGCGTAAAGGCGAAAATCTGTAAGCAATCCATCAAGAAAAACATCAGCCGCACACAAACACCCGACGCGGCAGTCAAGAGCTTCGTTTCTCCGCCCATGAGCCTCATACGATCCATCGGCCATTTTTTCCTCTGCGGTAAGCATATCGAAATAATGCTCGCCATAATCGGCGGGAAAATCGCAAAATCCTGGTGATTGTTCACCCCCCACATTCCGAGATATTTTTAAATTGTTATAAACCTGATTTTTGTAGTACACCGTTGAAATTTCATACAGCAAAATATCTTCCGACATTTTTGCCGGGCGATACCGCTTGAATGTCGAGTCTGTCAACTCATCAGCTTTTTCATTTTTTCGCCTTTGAATAGATCGACGCCCTTTTGTGGGAAACGTATTTACCCACCGTTGCGAAAATCGATATATAACGTCCGTGTTTTCGCCATCGCCTGAATCGATAAACACTATGCTCACCGGAAATTTAAAACCGTCTTTCACGCGGGTAAAGGTTAATTTATTAACCATCGCCCACTGGTGCAACTCCTCCCATGCTCCACCATACGGGTTTTCAATTTCACCCTCAATTTGTTTGTACAATATCGACCATGTTTTATATCCAGCGCCAATACCCAAAACTTCAAACTCAATGCGCGATGGATTTTCAAGATCCATTTTACTCCCGCGCTGAACATCTGCGAACATAGTGAGATATAAAACACCCTCCGGCACTTCCCCCGATCGATATTGACCACGGTTCTCATATATTTTTTCCGATTTTGGTCTAATCCCTGAATCTATAAATGGCATCCCGTCTTGATGGTTTGTAAATGTCCGCATACCGTCGGGGGTTCGTTGCGCAGAGCAAAAACTGTTCCAGTAGTCTCGCCATGAATACATTCCGATCGGCGACAATAGCGAATTGATATGAAATGACCGCCGTAAATATTCCGGCTTTGTCATCGCCTCCCACTTTCCGCCGCGTATCATATCGTTTTTCTGGTGCTCAAATATTGCGTCATGGCAAAAATCGCAAAGATAATATATGTATTGTATCTCGCCCGCCACTTTTTCGGCTCGTAACCCATGAGATCCTTTTTCTGATCCGCGATCCAGTAATTGCAATTTACCACATAACGGACATGGCACAAGATATTCGCATTGATCGCCGAGCATGAACCGACGATATATCGTTGATGTCTGCACTTCCGTCGGCGTGGAGCATGCTAATATTTTGCGCCGGTTACCCCATCCCTTAGTTCGCGCTTCTGCGTTTTCATCCCAATATCCCTCTCCTGTGGTAAGTAGCGGCGGAGCTGCGTCGACTTCATCTAACATCAAAATCCGGATTGAATCCGACCTCTGTGATGACGGCGATTGCGCAGACGCCATTTCCAAAAATCCACCGCTGAATAATTTTTGTCCTGACGTGTCACCGGTTCGACGTGATTTTTCGTTTTCAACAGGTGAAATAAATTTTGATCGTAATCCGAGTGAATCGATAAGGGGTTCGAGGCGTTTGCTTGACCATTTACGTAAGAGCGCATCGGTACCAGACATAAATAACATTGGTGCCGGACTTGCCCCGATATAATACCCGATCGTATTTTCCATGAGCGAGGTTTTCACAACCTGTGACGCAGACATAACATCAACGTGTTGTGTCGGGTTCCACGGTGAAAGACAGTCCATAATTTCAACCGCGTATTGTGTACGCCAATTTTTCCATGGACCGGGGATTGGTGTATTGTTTGGCATCACGCGGCGATTTTCTATGTATTCAGAAATATAGCGGGGAGGCCTATTTATTGGTTTATCGTCGTTGATATGTAATAGGTATTGGGCGTCAATATTTAATTCGAGGTTATTCAATTCGAAATTATTTAATTCAGACATCTATCGGCTCCGCACCTATTGATTTTATAAATCGATCAATCTCAATTTTCACATGTGAAAGCACGGACCACAATTCATCATCAATCGCTTTCTCCGCTTCCAATAAAACTTTTTCGTCGGTACATTTAAAAATTTTTGCAAGTTCTGGTATGGCTCTAATTTTTACCGACATGAATTCGTTCATATCAATTTCATATAGTTTCCCGCAAAACATTCTAAGCATTTTCCGTGCAATTAATTCCCGTCGGTCATGTCTGCGTTTCTGTGATATTGATTTCACCTGTTCGTACAGTTTTATTTTTTCAACCCACGCCTTCGGGAGTGACAAAATCATTTGTGCGGTAAGCTGATTCTTTTCGAGTTTTTCTATTATTTCCGGAGGGATGACGGGGTCATTATTTTTGCCGCGTTTTGGTTCATCAAATACGACGGGGTCTTTAATCTCTGATTTTTTTTGCGCGGTAACTTTGCCCGACTTTGATTTTTGGGCTGGTTTTTGTTCCGCAACTTTGACCGGTTTATCCTCTGATCGGGATCGCGCGTTATTCTCGTATTCGATGACTGCCGGGTCTGCAAGATCCACCTGTTTCACGCCACCGATCATTACGGTGGGAAATACCCCGTCTTTCTCGGATAAATATATCATCTGCCTGGATCGGCCTATACGTTGCGCAAACGCTGCAAGGGTTAGATATTGTTGTGTCATATTGCGGGGTTTACGGTGTCAAATGATGTCTGTCAAGCACAAAACCACTTGACAAGCCGTTTGACAGGTCCGGCACGTGGGAAAGATCGGGAGTCGCGTTTTG
>Ga0210125_1000026_pt1 | contig 35798 bp, 35 predicted proteins | sample RushMan_CattailN_FD_185555 | JGI IMG/M metagenome (GOLD analysis project Ga0210125, IMG submission 185555) | Wetland microbial communities from San Francisco Bay, California, USA, that impact long-term carbon sequestration -... | ecosystem: Environmental > Aquatic > Marine > Wetlands ...
CTGTGTTCTTGTTTGTTAGATTTTTTCAAATTTCGAGAAACTTCGACTGCCGAAGAGCAACCTATGGAAAGGAGGCATTTAGGAAGAAGAAGTGTTTATAACCTTAAATCTGAGTTCACCTGATTATCAAAGGAGGTTTACTATGAGGCGACTTTTTATCGTGGCTTTGGCTATCTGCTTCGGATTTGCATTTGCAGCAGGGTTTACACCCACGCCGGCGCAAGCAAAAACGACCTTTGTAACGATCGGTACCGGCGGTATTACCGGCGTTTACTACCCCACCGGCGGGGCCATTGCCAAAATGGTCAATAGCAAGCGCGACGTATATGGGATTCGGGCCACCGTGGAATCCACGGGAGGCTCGGTATTTAATGTAAATGCAGTCATGGCCGGCGATTTGGACTTCGGCATCGTTCAATCCGACCGTCAATATCAAGCCGTACACGGGCTTGCCGAATGGAAAGACAAAGGGGCCCAGAAGGATCTTCGAGCGGTCTTCAGCATTCATCCTGAAACGGTGATCCTGGTTGCCGCTGAAGATGCGGGGATCAAGAGCATTAAAGACCTGAAAGGCAAAGTCGTAAATATTGGGAATCCGGGCTCGGGCCAGCTGCAGAACTCTATCGACGCTCTCAAAGCGGTCGGCATTGATCCTGAAAAAGACATTACACCGAAACAAGCTAAGGCCGCAGAGGCTCCTTCACTCCTCCAGGACGGCCGCATTGATGCGTTCTTTTATACCGTCGGGAATCCGAGCGGCGCCATCAAGGAAGCCACTGCTGGAGCAAGAAAAGTCGCATTAGTCCCCATCACTGGACCAGGTATCGATGAGCTCCTCAAATCCGATCCCTATTATGCTAAAGCGACAATCCCCATCGCTTTTTATCCGGGCGCAACCAACAAAGCCGACGTAGAAACATTTGGTGTAAAGGCAACGTTTGTAACGTCCGCCAAGGTTCCTGATGAAGTAGTCTACGCTGTGACCAAGGAGGTCTTTGACGGTTTCGAGGACTTCAAAACCCTACACCCCGCCTATGCGGTATTGACCAAAGAAAGCATGCTGGAGGGACTTTCAGCACCTATCCATCCTGGCGCTTACAAGTACTATAAGGAAACGGGGCTGGACAAGTATATCCCCGACGATTTGAAACCGAAGCAATAACGAGGACTTTTTAGATCGCGGTACTTCGGCGGTGGGGCGACCCACCGCCCCTCCCCCCGCTCTCTTAAATCGGCAAATTTACTCCTCTCTCTTTAGATAAACCATGTGATATGATTCTCGTTGCAGCAACGGGGGGAAGATTTATAAATGTGAAATAATATCGGCTCATCACGGATTAGCGGGGCAGGCATCCCGGTAATTCGCAATGAGCTTTAATACCTTAGCATACCTTGAAGCAAGTCAATCTCTTCCAACCAACAAGACAGGAATCGCCATGACGGACATCGAGGTGCAAAGAGTAGACGACGGAATAGAAATAGCCAAACGAATGGCCGAGGAAGAAGAGGGGATTGCTCGAATACCGCAAGGACCGGGTCGATATATAATACCCACCATCGCTGTTCTTTGGTGCGCCTTTCAGTTGTCCATCGCAAGTTGGCTTATCGTGTATGCTTCATTCACTCGAGCTATCCACTTGGGATTTGCCATTCTCATAGCCTACCTGAATTACCCCATGCTGAAGGAACCTCGGTTCGGACTCAAATACCTTTCCAGAAAAGACCGGATCCCATTGCTGGACTACGCACTTGGTATCATTGCGGCCTTCGCCGCCATTTATATCGTATTGGATTACGAAGGTATTTCCATGCGCTACGGGTCGCCAAACATGCGTGACATAGTGATTGGGATTACCCTGGTGGTGATGCTGCTTGAGGCAACTCGAAGAGTTATCGGTCCGGCGCTTCCAATCATCGCAATCGCCTTTTGCGCCTATTCCTTCCTGGGCCCTTACATGCCCGACGTCATCGCCTTCAAGGGTGTGTCGCTGAATCGTTTTATCGGTCAGATGACCATGTCCACGGAGGGCATCTATGGTATTCCACTTGATGTTTCGGCCAAGATCGTTTTTCTCTTTGTGCTTTTCGGCGCCATGTTGGAGAAAGCAGGGGCCGGCTTTTACTTCATCCAGCTGGCCTTGAGCCTGCTGGGCAGGTTCAAGGGGGGTCCGGCCAAGGCTGCCATACTCAGCAGCGGATTGACAGGTATGGTTTCAGGGTCGAGTATTGCAAATATTGTCACAACCGGAACTTTCACCATCCCCCTCATGAAAAAAGTCGGTTATCCGGCCACTAAAGCCGCAGCCATAGAAGTCGCCGCCAGCACCGACGGGCAGTTGGCTCCTCCCATTATGGGGGCGGCAGCTTTCATTATTGCAGAATATGTAAACGTACCCTACATCGAGGTCGTTAAGGCTGCGGCCGTGCCGGCTTTTGCCTCCTATGCCGCTCTTTTATACATTTCTCATATCGAGGCTTCCAAGCTGGGCCTTAAAGGCATGGACCCTGCGGAACTTCCACCATTTTTTAGGACATTCTTCAGTGGATTTCATTATCTTATTCCATTGGGATTTCTCCTGTATCAACTGATCGTATTGCGGCACTCTCCCGAGGCAGCAGCGTTCAATGCGATTTGGATTATGGCTATTCTCATGCTTCTGCAAAATCCCGTGAAAGCATGGCGCGCAAAACAGCCGCTTTATCCTGCCTTAAAGCAGAGTGTGGTTGAGATAGTTGAATCCCTTGCCTCGGGTGGCCGGAATATGGTCAGCGTCGCCATGGCTACCGCTGCCGCAGGCATTATAGTTGGTGTCGTTGCCATGGGACTGGGTGGACTCATCACTCAGGTGATTGATGTCATCTCCGGAGGAAATATCTACATCATGCTGGTCATAACCGCCCTGGCAAGCCTGATCATTGGCATGGGGCTGCCGACGACAGCCACTTATATTGTTATGGCCTCTCTCACCGCGCCGGCTATCGTCATTATCGGAGCTCGTTACGATTTTATCGTGCCTCTTATGGCCGCCCACCTTTTTTGCTTTTTCTTCGGCATCTTGGCGGACGACACTCCCCCTGTGGGTCTGGCCGCCTATGCCGCAGCGGCAATCGCCAAATCGGACCCGATATCCACGGGCATACAAGGGTTCATGTACGACATTCGAACAGCTATTTTACCGTTCTTCTTCATCTTCAACTACGATCTCATTTTGCATAATGTCAACAGCTGGCTGCAAGGATTTCTCATTTTCGGCATGGCCTGTATCGGCAACTTTGCTTTTGCATCAGCGACCCAAGGGTGGTTCATAACTAGAAACAGGTTTTACGAGATTCCCATTCTTCTAGCGGTTACCATGGTCATGATGCGGCCCGGATTTGCCTCTAACCTGCTTGGTTTGCCTTACGATCAGCGCTACTGGATGTGCTTTGTCGGACTGTCTATCTTGGGACTGGTGTATCTACTGCAGAGACCAAGAGCCAAGCAAGCCGAGAACATGGTCACCGCGAACGGAGTGAATGGATAGACCAAGTCTGAGTGATTCGCCCGCAATCGCCTGACTTGAAAGAATCGCTCAGGATCGGAATACAGTGGAGGTTAAGATGACAAATAAAGCAACTGCGGTCCTCCTGGCGCTGCTTTCCTGTTCCTTGCTGGCCGGCTTCATAGAAGTATCCCTGGCGTCCACGAGCGAGCGTTTTACCGATAACGGGGACGGGACGGTGACCGACCATGAACTCGGGTTGATGTGGGCGCAATCGGACAATCAGGGGGACATAGACTGGCAGGACGCGGAACGCTACTGCAAAATGGGGCCGCCTCACCTTTTGGGCAAATATGACAATTGGCGTATGCCCACCTTGGACGAATTGAAAAGCCTGTACGTGGAAGATCCCGAATATGAAGGTTATGAAAGTGATTGCGGCCAAATTGTAAAAGTATTACCGCTCATCCAGTTGAGTTGTGGATGGATTTGGTGTTCTGAAAAAAAAGCTATCTCTGCAAGAGTCTTTACATTCAGCCGGGGATATCACTACACTGATAGGATGTCGGCGAAACGGAATTACCGGGCTCTTCCAGTCCGTTCGCTGCAAGACAAAGAACAATAAACCGCGGCGATGCACTAACTAGTCATTGTAAAATAATCGAGAATTTCGGAGATAATATATGGACAGTATCAAAAAGATTATGGCTGCCATATGCTTTTCGCAATACTGTGAAGGGACTTTTGATCTGGCCGCAGAGCTTGCCGGTAAATTCGATGCAAAACTGATCCTGGTGAACGTAATTAACGTTAGAGATGTAGAGGCTGTCAGCACCATCGAAAACATGGGCTACGATGTGCATACAAAGAATTACATTGAAGCGATAGAGGAAGAAAGAATCGAACAATTGGAAAAGCTCGTGGATAATTCACATTTTCCAAGAGACCATGTTAAAATTATTTTTCGCGTCGGACACCCCTATGAGGAATTGATGAAGGTGATCCGCCAGGAAGAGGTAGACCTGGTTGTCATGGGAGCCAAGGGGCGAACCGACCTGGAACACGTTATGGTAGGTTCTATTGCTGAAAAGCTATTCAGGCATTCTCCAGTTACTGTCGTCTCCAACAGGCAAAAACGTCCAACTCCCGCGAAGTCGCATAGGGCATAGGGCATGGCGCATAGAGCTGAAAATCAACAGTAAACCGGCAGTGAAGCAGCAGGCGCCAAGAACTCGACCTTTCATCACTACTGACATTGGTAAATGCAATGAAGGTTTTTTCGTCATGGACAAACTAATCATCACCGTTGCACTAACAGGAAATGTGCCGACAAAACAGATCAACCCAAATCTCCCCACGACTCCGCAGGAAATCGCAGCGGATGTGCGGCGCTGTGCTGATGAAGGAGCCGCCCTATTTCACGTCCATGCCCGGGATGAAGAGCATCACCCTACCCTGGATCTCGCGTTTTTCAAAGAAAATGTGCGGAGAATCAAGGAGCTTGCCCCCGAGGTTATCATCCAGCTTTCAACAGGCGGGCGGGCCGGGATGGACCGGGAAAATCGTGTTAATCCGGTAAGACTTTTGCCGGAAATGGGTTCTTTTACCACCGGTTCCAACAACCTTCCGGGCATCGTTTACGAGAATTCACCCCAATTCATAGAATATTTGGCGAAGGTCTATCAGGAGACCGGGGTTAAACCCGAGATTGAAGTGTTTGAAACAGGCATGATCAACAATGCGCTGTATCTCCAAAAGAAAGGCTATATCAAAGCACCTCTGCATTTTGATTTCGTTCTCGGTGCACCGGGGGCTATGCCGGGGTCCGTCAAGAATCTGCTGTTTCTTTCTGAAAGTATCCCACCGGGTTCCACCTGGTCTGTAGCGGGTATCGGCAAAAGCGAGATACCGCTGGCAACCACAGCCATCGTTCTCGGCGGACACGTGCGTGTTGGGCTGGAAGACAACCTCTTCATGCCGGACGGTTCCCCCGCCAGCAATCCCTTGCTGGTGCAAAAGATCGTCCGCATAGCACGAGAAGTTGGACGAGAAATAGCAACACCGGATGAAGCAAGATCCATTCTATCGCTTAATCCCGCTTTCAAAGACCGTATTTTGGACATGTTGTAGTCTGTTAGCTGGTTGCCGCGCAGCCGCACCGTAGCATGCCTAGGCCACTTTATATGGAGTTTTGCGGGCTGGGGGTAAAGTGCTTGACAAATATGCTGGAATGCCCGGGGTAGGGTCGAAATTGATCGGCTGTTTCAGGAAGCTTCTCTTTGGAGCCGATGATAAGATATCCGTCTGCCGCAAGAGATTTCGTCACTTTTGACAAAGCTGTATGGAGTGGGGTTTTCTGGTAGTAAGTGAGAATATTATTCCGCAAAAAAATCATGTGGAAACTTTCAGCAGGCGGATCATCCTTCAAAAGATCAAGGCGCCTCCAAGAAATTCCTTGTTTGACAGAATCTCGAATGGCGAAAAGCTGTTTTTTAGGGAGACGTTCGAAATATTTTCCCTTCAGTTCACCAGGGATTTCCTTTAGGCTGCTGGCAGAATAAATTCCCTCTCGGGCGGCTGCGAGATAGTCCTGATTCATGTCGGTAGCCCAAGCTTCAAGTTTCGGAAAAGAACCAAGACGGCCGCAAATGATACCCCAAAGTATCTTAAAGCTGTAGATCTCTTCTCCCCTGGCGCAACCCGCCGACCACACTCTGATTCCAGCTCTCTGCTCGCCAACGAGCTCAGGTAGAATCTCCTCTTGCAAGACTCGCCAAAGCTCTCGATCTCGAAAAAAACGACTTATCGAAACGGTCAAGAGAACGCGGCATTGCTCTTTTAGTTCTGGATCGTCTGCCAGTCTCGATAGGTAATCCTGAACACTCCGGCAGGCGCATTCCCGCATGTGCTTTCGAATGCGTTTTTTGACCCCTTTCCTAACCCTGTAGTAGCCGTTCCAGGAGAGTTCAAACCAATCTAAAAGCTGTTTGAACTTGCGATCATCCATAAACGGCAGGGCGACTAATCGAAACTAGTGCAGATGAGCTATGCATTTTATTTCCACAAGCGCCCCTTTTGGCAGTGCGCTTACTTCTACAACGGCCCGAGCCGGCCGGTGAGTCGAAAACACCTGCTGATAGATTTCATTGAAGGCGGCAAACTGGCCGATATCCGTCAGATAGACGTCGACGGCGACCACATCGCTCAACCTGCAACCCGCGGCTGCAACTATTTGACTGAGATTGTCAAGTGCCTGCCTGGCCTGGCCCGTTAAATTATCACTTACCAAATCACCCTTTTCAGGGTCGAGACCGATTTGACCACTTACAAAAAGCCAGTCGCCCACTTTGATTGCCTGTGAATAAGGACCAATAGCCGCGGGTGCCCGTTCGGTTTGAATCGCCTGACAACTCATTACAGAACCTCCATAAAGGGATGCTTACTGGGTCAAGAAACTCGTTGCAAATAAATCCGCTTAGCGTTAGATATCATTCCAATGTCACTATGTGGAAAATTATATTAGACCATCAAACGGCATCTAACGAGGAGAAAAATACACTTTAATAGCTGGTTTTTTTGATTTTGAGTCTGCAGATCTTTATTGCCATCAACATCTATTGATTTTATTATGCAATTCGCTGATAGTTAGATTTCGGTTTTACCTAGATAACCCTTACTTAAAATAGGATGACGTATTTTGTAATGACCCTGGATCGATAAATTTGATTGAGGGTCGAACGAATTGCGTTGCTCTCAGGATTGCCATCTATTCGGAAGAAGTACTGTGAGTGATATCGTCCCTTATAAGATTCTGATGTATTCCCATGATACCTATGGCTTGGGGCACATCCGAAGAAGCCTGGCAATCGCTCGCAGTCTCAGGAAGAGCCCCGCCAACATTTTGATCCTGACCGGCTCTCATTTGGTAGGTCGCTTTGACATTGCCAAGCGCGTAGATTTTGTGCGTATACCAGGCATGATCAAGGTTACTAACGAGCAATACCTTCCCCAGTCCATGCGCCTGGACGCGACCGAAGTCCTGGAAATACGGAAAAGTCTTATCCAGGCAACAGCCAAAGCTTTCAAACCCGACTTTTTCATCGTAGACAAAGCGCCGTTAGGGTTGAAGCGAGAAGTCGTAGACACCCTGCAGTGGCTGAAAGAAGATTTCCCCTACTGCAAGTCGATTCTGGGCTTACGGGACATCATGGACAGCGCCGAATCCACCATTGAGGACTGGACGGGCAAAGATATATACGATGCCATGGCGCAACTTTACGGAGAGATTTGGGTCTACGGCTGCCGCGAGTTTTATGACGCTATAAGAGAATATCGGATTCCAGCTCATGTGGCCTCCAAAGTTCATTTCACCGGCTACATTCCCAGGCATGTTCCCTCTTCGGATGAAATCCGTGCAACTAGAAAAGACTTGGGAGTTAAAGAGGAGGAACGCCTTATATTGGTAACCACGGGTGGCGGTGGCGACGGCCACCCTGTGGTAGATACGGTGCTGGCCGCTTTTGACGCGGGTGAAGGAGGGGTCCCCAAGCACATCCGGGTCGTGGTTGTAACCGGGCCCTTTATGTCACGAAAAAACTATCGCGAAGTAGCCAAAAAATGCAAGACCCTGGGATTTATCTGCCTAAAATTCCACCGTTTTATGGAAGGGCTTATAGGAGCTTCTCAAGCAGTGGTGAGCATGGGAGGCTACAATACTGTGTGCGAAATCATAAGCCAAAAAAAACCCTTTTTGATTGTCCCTCGAACGGTTCCCCGCGAGGAGCAATTGATACGCGCTCAGGTATTGTGTTCTAAGGGTTTTTGTGATTACATCGATCCTCGGGCACTCAATCCTCGGGCGCTGCGGCAAAAATTACTGCATCTTCTGGATAACGGAACATATTATAAGCAAAAAATGAAATCGTTTCCCTTTACGGCCTTGGACGTAATCCGCGCGCGCATCCTGGAGAACAAACAGAGTGATAGAATGCAAAAGGTCACCGGGCTTGTCGACCAGTATTTTCATGCGAACGCAAAATAAGCCTTCAGAACTTTCATCTTATGCCCCTCAGTGACAATGCAAATAAACATCCACTCGGGATGATCCTTAAGGGCTATCCGCGTATATCCGAAACTTTCATAAGCTCGGAGATCCTTCTCCTGGAATCACTCGGAATACCCATAGAAATTTACTCTCTCAAACAGCCGCGAGAAAATTTCTCACATGAAAAAGTAAACGCGATAAAGGCCCCCGTCACTTACATGCCGGAATACGTGCTGCCACATTGGCAAACCCTGCTGCAAAGCAACTGGACAGCATGGAGAAGTCTGGGCAACCGGTACCTGACAAACCTTGACGCTGCAATACGCAGGGCCTATGAGCGAAGAACTACAGCAACCTTGCGGCATTTTTTGCAGGCGGGACATCTCACCTCGGTCCGCTTGTTAGGACGGCCGGTCGCGCATATCCACGCCCACTTTTGTCACACACCCACTTCGGTCGCTCTTTTCGCTTCGCAGCTGACGGGACGGCCATACAGTTTCACTGCTCACGCCAAGGACATTTACACGTCCGACCCCGATCAACTGGCTCGGAAAATCGATAGTGCCAGTTTTGTCGTTACGTGCACAAAACACAACGCTCGATACTTAGCGCAATTGAGCTCAGAGGAGAGCGATAGAGTTCCGAAGACTGCCATTTACACCATTTATCACGGCATCGATCTCGACTTTTTTACCTTCGATCATCACCCGAGTCCCGGACCGCCTTATAAAATTCTCTCTATTGGACGTCACGTCGCAAAAAAGGGCTACGATGATCTTTTTATGGCAGCCAAGCTTCTAGACGAGGCAGGCCTGGATTTTCAATTGGTGCAAATCGGAAGTGGTGAAATAACAAGCGAATTAAAAGCAATCGTCCGGAATCTTGGTATTCAACACAAGGTAAAAATGCTTGGAACGCTGCCGCACGAAGGCGTCATCGAGCACTATCGTTCGGCCCATTGTTTCGCCTTGGCATGCAAGGTGGCCCCAAACGGAGACCGCGACGGCATTCCCAATGTACTTGTGGAAGCAATGGCCGTTGGACTGCCGGTCATCGCCACCAAAGTGTCGGCGATTTCCGAATTGGTTGAAGACGGCGTCAGCGGCACTCTGGTAGAGCCCGAAAATCCAGCTTCTTTGGCACACGGAATCATGCGCATTCTGCTCAACCCCGAAAAATTGGAAAAACAACAAGAACTGGCGAGGGCCAAAGTAGAAATGGAATTCGACAACCGTCGCTGCGTTACTCAACTGTGTGAACTATTCAAAGAGGCTCTCGGCCAGACGTGAAAATTGCCTTTTATTGTCCAAACAAGCCGCTCTCTCACCCACTGCCCTCTGGAGATTTGACCATTGCTCGCGGCATTCAGCAAGCGCTAAGGACGCTCGGCCACGATTGCAGAGAAATAGTTGCATTCCGCTCCAGGTGGTTTTGGAAGAGTCACCGGGGTTGGCTGCAAGCAGCCACAAGTTTTGTCTCCGCCTATCGCAATGCGGCCCGGTTTCGCCCCGACATCTGGCTCACCTACCACAGCTATTACAAATCTCCCGATGTACTGGGACCCTGGGTCAGCCGCCTGCTGAATGTTCCTTATGTTCTGTTTCAACCGATGTACAGCACACGGAGACGCAAGCAAAAGAAAACCCGCTTCGGCTTTTACCTCAACCGTATGGCCTTAAAGGCTTGCCGGCATGCCTTTACCAATAACATCGACGATCTTGAGGCTCTCCACCGCATTCTTCCCTCTCGAAACACAACTTACATCCCACCTGGAATTTTCCCCGAAGAATTTCAAGCTGATGAAAAGGCAAGGCGAACGATCCGCGAGCGATATGACATCGCACGAGGCGAGACCTTGTTGTTGACAGCCGCGATGCTGAGAGCGGATGTTAAATTCGAAAGCATAAGCTATCTTTTGAGATCCCTGGCATTACTCAAACCAGAACATGGTAAATTCATGCTACTGCTATGCGGCGACGGACCCATGGCAGGTGAGGTTCGTTCAATGGCAGATAGCCTTTTGCCTGGATCGGTCGTTTTTGCGGGACGCGTGGCACGGAGCGAAATGCCCGCCTACTATTCAGCGGCTGATATTTTCGTTTTTCCGGGGATCGGAGAGTCCCTGGGGATGGTATTTTTGGAAGCTCAGGCGTGCGGCTGCCCGGTAGTTGCCCTCGATGTTGCAGGAGTCCCACAAGTGGTGCTGCCCAATGAAACCGGATTGCTCGTGCCTAGGGATGGGGGGAGCGCCATGGCACGAGCCGTCGAGAAACTCATCAATGATCACCAACTGCGCCGAAGACTAGCTGCCAACGGTCCTGTGTTCATCACAACACAGCGCAACCTTCATCTCAACTACACGCTTCTATCGGAAAAGTTAGAAAAACTGGTGGCAATTCCAGCAACCTGCAGCAAGTACTCTTGTTGAGGTTTGAATCTTTTATATCTTCTACTTCCTCACCTGTGTCTGCACGACTCCACCTTTGCCTTTGTCTCCCCGAACCTTATCGCCGCCAGCATACGCAGCGGTTATGATTGAACCAAGTGTAGGACCCGGCTTGGCCACGAGAACGCGGGATTGATTTCTAGCTACCTGGCACCCTGACATAATCAATTATGGTTTTGTACGGGTAGGTTGGCTTTCCGCGAAGGCAGAGATGTCAGTTGGACGATACTATTCTTTCTGCGCATGCTTGACATGTGAATCTTGAACATGTACAGTCTGTATGTACATAGACAATCAAGGGAGGAGCATATGTCAATTCAAACAACCTATACTCATGCCCGCGCACACTTAGCTGCGCTAATAGATGAGGTTTCGAAGAATCGTGAGGTAGTAGTCATAAAACGACGTGGCAGCGAAGACGTTGCGATGATAGCTGCGGATGAACTGAACGGTCTTCTAGAGACGGCCCACTTGCTCAGGTCGCCGAACAACGCTCACCGACTCCTCTCTGCTCTTGAAAAAGCCCGAAATAAAAGTGGAAAAACCCAGACACTTGAAGAGCTTCGTAAAGAGATAGGCCTTGATTAAGAGTCATGCCAAAAAACCCGCGAAAGCAGAACAGAGGGATGCCGTATTTCAATCTGAATTTAGAGAAGATTTATTATTCTGGGTTGAAACGGACCGCAAGACCGCAATTAGAATTCTTAAATTGATTGAAGCTGTCATTCGAGATCCTTGTAAGGGAGTCGGCAAGCCTGAACCTCTAAAATTTTTCGGTGCAGGTGTATGGTCGCGCCGAATCACGCAAGAACACCGCTTGGTCTATGTCGTAAGCAGTGAAAGAATCGATTTTTTACAAGCGCGTTACCATTATTGATGAACAAGCCGCCAATCTTTTAGTGCAGCGGACTTGGTTCCCTGGCTAATGATGAATTCTTTGGCTCAGCGTGAAGCCATGATGCACCCATTTATAGAAAATTGAGTCGAGAGGCCAACCAGTAAAAACTACGGGTGAGCTCAGGCTGTTAGATCAAGCAGATTTGCAAGCTAGGAATTCGGCAGCGCCTCGGCAATCCTATCTTTCTTGAAACCTATGATTACTTTGTCCCCTATGAGTAGAGTTGGGAACGTAACTTCGGGATTGATCTTCCGCAACTCCCTCATGGCATCACCCTTCTCTTCACCCAACAAAAGGTCCAAATAAACATAGTCGAATTCGACGCCCTGCTCTGTTAGAAACTCCCTGGCTTGACGGCAGTGGGGGCATGAAAGCAGCCCATAAACCTTGACATTCAAGTTTTCTCCTCCTCAGATCCAAACTAGCGGCGGGAGTCACATGATTTTTGAAATCCCGGACCCCCGCTCTACACTGGCTGTCACGCCCAGCGATGCTTTGTTATTCGCTCTACTGCTCCAGCGTTGAGTAGCTACATGGCCCACTTATAGATTTCAATGACATCTTCGAGTTTGGGGCAGCGAGGATTGGTCAAGCCGCAGGCATCTTTTTGTGCGTTTTCGGCCATGGTCTTGAGATCTTTCTCTTTGACTCCCAATTCCTTCAATCCACTCGGAATCCCTACATCGCGTGAAAGCTGTTTGATGGCATCGAGAGCTTTTTCAGCGGCCGCGCGTATTGACAGCCCTTCCACCGGTTCACCCAGAGCAATGGCTATATCTACGAAACGGTCCATTTTGGCGATCATGTTGAAGCGCTCTACATGAGGAAGCAGAATAGCATTACATATCCCATGGGGCAGGTCATAAAAACCACCCAGCTGATGGGCCATGGCATGCACATGTCCCAGGCTGGCATTGTTGAAAGCCATGCCGGCCAGATATTCCGCGTATGCCATGCCATCTCGAGCAACCATGTCGCCGCCATTGGCTACCGCAGCTCTCAGATGTTCGGAAATCAATTGCATGGCCTTGATTGCACAGGCGTCGGTTACCGGCGTGGCAATGATTGATACGTAAGCTTCAACAGCGTGGGTTAAGGCGTCCATGCCGGTCGCAGCGGTCAATCCGGGGGGCATTCCTGCCATCAGCAATGGATCGTTGATTGCCAGATTAGGTGTAACTCTCCAATCCACAATGGCCATTTTCACTTTGCGGCTGGTATCCGTGATGATGCAAAAACGCGTCATTTCACTGGCGGTTCCGGCTGTCGTGTTCACCGCGATAAAGGGGGGCATCGGTTTGGTGGATTTGTCTATGCCCTCATAGTCATGGATTTTGCCGCCATTAGTCGCCACAACTCCAATAGCTTTGCCGCAGTCATGAGAGCTGCCGCCACCCAGGGAAATGATCAGGTCACACTTGTTATCCTTGTAAACCTTCAGGCCGGCTTCCACGTTCTTATCGGTCGGATTGGGGATGGTGTCATCGAAAACTACACAATCCACACCCACATCCTTCTTGATAATCTTGGCAATCTGATCGGTGATGCCGGCACCGGTGATGCCCTTATCCGTGCAGATGAAAGGTTTTTTCCCGCCCAGAGCCTTAACTCGATCACCGATTTCCTTGTGCGCTCCAACTCCCATCAAGGTCACTCTAGGAATAAAGAATCCAAATACTTGTTCTGCAACTGCCATGATAATCCTCCTAAACAGTTAGGTTTTAGATTTTAAGTTGAGTCCCGATTCACTCGGCATGTTACAAACAATAACCATGCCAAAATGATTTTTCCTCTATTTCAGGACACTTGCGATGAACGGATGTGATTCTCGACATGGCCTTAATGACAAGCTAAGGCAGAAAGTTCTCGAAACAAGGGGAAAACCAGTTAGATATGATAAATATTATATAACAATAACAGATACATATAAATATTGTGTCATTTTGACTCAGAGTGAGCCAGGACTTGGGCCAAGATGACGCGCTATGCCCAGTATGGAAAGCCGAGGTATGATTGGTTTCAGCTAATCCAGCTGATATTCTCTGATTTTGCGGTACAGGGTCCTTCTGCTAATGCCCAGCACGGCGGCGGCTTGTGTGCGATTACCGGCAGAATGATCCAGAACCCTTGCTATGTGCCATTTTTCAATCTCCTGCAAGGAAAGGAAGGGATTTTCTCCGCCGGCTCCATCACTTCTTTCGACGAGTTCTCGCGGCAGCGCACGGGCGGTGATCATGCCATTTTCCGAAAGGATTATGCCCCTCTCGATGACATTGCGGAGCTCGCGAATATTTCCCGGCCATTGGTAGCCCAGCAAATGCTGCATCACATTCTTGGATATATGGCACACGTTGCTGCCGGCCGATAAAAGTCCAAGGAAGTAGTCGACCAATAAAGGGATGTCTTCTTTGCGGTCCCTGAGGGCGGGCAGCTCTATATGAAAGACATTGATCCGGTGATACAGCGCTTCATGAAACCTTTCTCTGGAAACTTCTTCCGCCAGATTGCGGTTGGTGGCGAACAGAAACCTTAAATCGACCTGCCTTTCCTGTTTGTCCCCCACCCGCCGATAGGTTTGATTTTCAAGAACACGCAGCAGCGATGCCTGAACTTCCAGGGGGAGTTCACCCACTTCATCCAGGAAGAGCGTCCCTTGATGGGCTAATGCCAGGAGCCCCTCCTGGGATTCATTCGCTCCAGTGAAGGCTCCTTTGCAATAACCGAACAATTCACTTCGCACCAGCTCTTTTTGCAGTGTTCCACAATTCTTAATGATGAGCGGCTGATTACACCGTTTACTATTTTCATGAATGGCACGCGCCACAACATCTTTGCCCGTTCCGCTCTCTCCGGTTATCAGGACAGGAACAGAAGCAGGAGCCACCTTTTCGATGAGGTAGTGGATGCCTTGAATGGAAGAACTGTGTCCCACCAGTTTTTGGCGGGGCTGAGAGGTCTGACTATGCCTGAGGAGACGGATTTCCCGCTGCAAACAGACTCTCTGGTAAGCTTTTTCGATGACCAACTCCAACCGGTCGAGGGCGAACGGCTTGGTAATGTAATCATATGCGCCCGCTTTCATTGCTTCGACTGCGCTGTCAATATCGCCATACCCGGTTATCAGTATCACCTCAACGTCTGGAGTGGTCTCCTGAACTTTTTCGAGCAGTTCCAATCCGTCCGCATCCGGTAGGCGAACATCCAGGACCACTACATCGAATTGTTGGCGGGCCAAGATATCCATTGCCTGGCGGGCGCTACCGGCTGTCATGACCGATCGGCGCAATCCGGCAATCTCCTTTTCCGCCAAACGCCGGATAGATTCCTCATCATCGACGACCAAAACTTTTATGGGATTAAAGATCGCCATCCTGCTTCTCTCTCGGCAGTCTTACCATGAAAGTAGATCCGAGTCCTTGCTGACTGCAGACATTGATTTCGCCGCCATGCTGCTGGATGATATTGTAGCAGATTGAAAGACCCATACCGATCCCCTGCCCCACCGGCTTTGTGGTAAAAAAGGGTTCAAAAAGCTTGCTTTGATGGTCGGCGGCAATGCCGCATCCGGTATCTTTCACGGCCAGATTCACCCAGTCTCTGTTCTGATTGATAGTGCGCAGCGTGATCTCCCCTCCGAAGCGAACGGCGTCCAATGCATTGAGCAGCAGATTGAGTACGACCTGCTTCAACTGCGAAGCATCTCCCCTGATTGTTGGCAGCGCTTTATCGAATTCCAGATGGATCATTCGATCTGGATACTGTTTCAGCTTATTTCTGAGCAAGACCAGGGTATCGTCCACCAATTTATTCAGGTCAATCGATGAATAATCGGGGGAGGGCTTCCGACTGAAAGTGAGCAAACTTTGCACAATTCCCTGGCAGCGCTGACATTCTTTTAATATGGTGGTGACATACTCCTGGAAGTCTTGGACGTCGCTTCCATCCAAACGACCTTCCAGTTTCGGCAGACGCCTTTTCAAACCTTCGGCAAATCCGAAAATCGCGGTCAACGGGTTGTTTATCTCATGGGCCACCCCAGCTGCTAATAAGCCAACGGTCGCCATCTTTTCGGCCTGGTAAAATTTTGCCTGGTATTCCTTTTCAAGTGTAACATCACGTTTGAGCAGTAAAATGCGGCAGGGTTCACCATCCGGTTTTCGCAATGGAGAGGCAGTGATTTCAAAATGCCTGTTGATGCCGGCTAGGGGATAAATAACCGTTTGACGGCAAATTTCATTGGTTTCCAGAGCCGTCATCGCGGGGCATGACGAACAACGATGCTGCTGCTGTCTAAAAATTTGATAACAATATTTGCCGCGCGGCTGAGAATCCTTGTAGACATCTTTGAACACTTGATTCACAGAACCGATGCGCAAATCCGAAGAGAGCACCACCATGACGTCGGTAATTCCGTTCAAAATCGCCTCGATATGGCGTTTTTTGTGGGTAAGCTCCAGATTGGACGCCTGCAGTTCGGCTATCTTTTCCTGCACTTCCCGGAAGAAACCCAACTTGGCATATTCGATTCCGATCAGATCTTCCAGAGTTGTGGTGTGTTGCATCACCATGCCTCCTCGCAGATGCTCAATAGATCCTCCCAGGTAGCTGTTCGAGGGTTGGTCAGTAGACAGGCGTCATTGGAAGCCATCCGGCATAACTCTTTCAATCCCGAATCATCCGGAATAATTTTCCGCAGCCTAACCGGAACACCCAAGGATTTACAATAATCCTCAAGCCTTTCTATTCCAGCAAGAGCGGTGGATTTGGCAGAACGCCGACTCTTGCCAAGAAGAATCCTACCAATATCAGCCATTTTTTCCACACAAGTCGACAAGTTAAAGCGCATAACCGGAGGCAGCAATACGGGATGCACCAAACCGTGCATTACATCGTACATTCCTCCCAACGAATGCGCCAGCGCATGTTCGGCTCCCAAACTGGCATTGCTGAACGACATGGCGGCAGAGGTGCTGGCAATGCTGAGATTTTCCAGCGATTGAAGATCGCGAGTCTGTTTGGCTGTCTCCAAGTTTTCCATGATCAATTGAATAGCCTTCAGGGACTGAACCTCGGTGAACGGGGAAGCGATTTTAGAAACATAAGCTTCTACCGCGTGGCACATGGCATCGATAGCCGATGCCACAATCAATGATTCGTTTTTGGTCAAGAGGATTTCGGGATCGATAACGGAAATATTGGGAACCAGAGTACGGCTGATGATGGACATTTTTACCCGGCGCTTTACATCTGTGATGATGGCAAACTGTGAGATGTCAGAACCGCTTCCCGCAGTGGAGGGAACAAACACCATGGGAGGCAGGGGCCTGTGGATACGGTTGGCACCTTCGTAATCGTGAATCTTGCCACCATTGCTTGCCACTAGAGCGATGCCCTTGGCTGCATCCATCGGGCTGCCCCCGCCAAGGGCTATGACCACATCTGCTCTCCCCTGTTTATAAAACTCCGCGCCCTGCTGTATCTGAAAGTCACGAGGGTTTGACACCACATCCGAGTAGTAGACCCAGCTGAGTTTTTCTCGATCAAGAACCGAGGTCACGTGCTCAACCCATCCGGCTTTTTCCAATCCGGAATCGCTCACCAAAAAGACCTTCTCGGCACCCAGCCTGCGAGCGCATAAGCCTACGTATTCCAGGCTGCCGCGACCGAAGATGATTTCCGGAATAGAGAATTTTTTTACCTGCAATGTGATCAATACCTTTCTCTCAAACAGATAAGTGCGAAAGAACAAGGATCCATCTTTCTCGTCACCTCAACATCTCAACTGACGCGCAAATCCGAACAGATACAAATTCATCATATCAAACCAAACTCATAAGAAAAGTTTGAATCCGGCGCTTGAGCAAGAAGACTTCTCCATTCATGGCATTTCTTTTGCCACTTAATACAATTATAACTTTTTTGTGTTATAAGTTCCGGCGTCGCCGGCAAGATTGCAGGCAGGAACCCGATGGCTGGGACTAACATCGCATTAAGCGGCTAAAAGTTGCTGAGGCACCACACAGCAGAATTCGATCGGTCTGCAGGCAACTGTAATTTTGAACTTTTTGTTCCTAAACCACGAAAAGCATAAGAAAACAGAGGCTTAAATAAATTCTTCGTAATTTCTCGATTTTTCTTCGTGATCTTTGTGCCCTTCGTGGTTGGAATAATATCAAAGGGTTACAAGATAGACTCGAAAACGGTTAATCAAGACGTTAATGGTTAATAACACGCTCAACCGCGGTTCATGAGGTTCGAATGAAAATTGCGCTTCTAACGAATGAGTATCCTCCCAATGTTTATGGAGGAGCCGGTGTTCATATTGAATACCTTACTCGAGAACTTGCAAAACTCGAAAATGAAAAGAACTCGATCAACGTGCTTTGTTTCGGCGAACAAGCGTCAAATTCGGGTACCTTGTCCGTCCAGGGAATAGACGATGCCCTGCAGATGACGACCCGCGATCCCCGTCATCTTAAGTTTATGGATGCACTCTACAAGAACATGTTTATGGTGGAAGCCCTAGAAGATATTGATTTAGTGCACTGCCATACCTGGTATACTCACTTTGCAGGCTGCCTGATAAAACAAATGCTAAAGGTTCCTCTTGTCTTAACCACTCACTCTCTCGAACCTCATCGTCCATGGAAAAGAGAACAGCTTGGTACGGCCTTTAACGCAACCTCCTGGATTGAAAAAACGGCCTACCAGAATGCGGATGGCATTATCGCCGTGTCCGAGTCCATGCAAAAAGATGTCGAGGAACTTTACCGTGTATCACCCGAAAACATACGCGTCATTTACAATGGAATTGACTTGAACGAATATAAGCCCACCCCCGATCCTGCACTCGTGCAGAGCTACGGTATCGATCCAACCAGGCCCTTTATTCTGTTTGTGGGGCGCATAACCGTGCAGAAAGGCATCGGTCACTTTGTAGATGCCATTAAATACCTTAACCCCGGCAATCAAGTGGTGCTCTGCGCAGGCACTCCTGATACGGACGAACTGGGGAGGGAAATAGCCGGTAAAGTTGCCGAGGCAAGGAGTCGGACTGCGGCCGATGTGATTTGGATCCCGCGGCTTCTCCCCAAAGAACACCTGATCAGCCTTTATACACATGCCGCAGTCTTCGTGTGCCCTTCGATCTACGAACCTTTTGGAATTATCAACCTGGAAGCGATGGCCTGCGGCACTCCGGTGGTAGCCTCTGCAGTCGGGGGCATTGTTGAGGCTGTGAAAGATGGAGAGACAGGTATACTTATTCATTATGAACCGCTAGGTCGGGGAAGCTTAGAACCCAAGGAACCGGATAAATTTGCACGAGATCTGGCAACTGCAGTTAACCTACTATTGTCAGCACCGGAAAAGCTTGAAACCATGGGAATTGCTGCTCGTAAAAGAGTCGAACGATACTTCAGCTGGGAAAGTATAGCCCGTCAAACCCTTCAGTTTTACAAGGAACTGACAGGCGAATCGGGCATTAATCGTAGCAATGCGCCAACTTCAACCGTTGTCAGTCTATAAGTTTTTGTGTTGATATTTGCAGAGATCAGCGATCGAACACTTAAAACACAAAGGTTTTCCGGGCTTGCATATATTCTGGCCGTGCTTGACAAACAACTCGTTGAGGTGAAGGATATATTTGTTGGGAACAATATTCCAAAGTTCCCGTTCGGTCTCTTCCGCGGTTTTGGTATTGACGATTCCAGTTCGATTGCAAATCCGATGAACATGAGTGTCGACCGCAATGGCGGGTTTCTTAAAGCCGTATACCATTACACAACTGGCTGTTTTCCTGCCAACTCCGGGAAGCTTCAACAGTTCCTCAACGCTTGCCGGCACTTCGGCCGAATATTTTTCCAGCAGAACCTGACAGATCTCTTTGATTCTTTGGGCTTTGGTCTTGTAATAATTTACAGTTCTGATGATGTTTTCTAGATTTTTCAGGGGAGCATCAGCTATCCGGCGAGGAGACGGATATCTTGAAAACAGCGCTTGAGCGGCCTCATCTGTCTTTTCGTCTTTTGTTCTTTGTGAGAGCACTGTGCCGATCAGAACCCTAAATGGCGATTGGTTCGTATGCCAATTCCAGGGCTCGGTTCCATAGACTTCCTTAAGTTTGCGCAATAGTTTGCCGACGTGAACTCTTTTGGCATCATTCATTTGGATAAACCATAAGTTGCGAACAAACCTATTTTCTCTTTAAAACGAACACCTGCTTCACCGGCGCGGCGCCTATGACCTCAGCGGCGTCTGCCAGCTGCTCCGGATTTGATTCCAGCTGTTCCCATGATTCCAGGAGCAGGCAGCCGTCGCTTTTTGTGACAACAATCGGGATTGTTTTCTTCGAGGGCTTTCTGCCTTCATAGAGAAGGTTGCCCGGATCTTCCGGACGCACAAGCTTGCACTCCACTGAATACGACTCTAGCCTTTGGTACAAAGTCGAAGTTGTATAGTCTTCAGCTTTAAATGGCTTGAGCTCTCCATTATCCAATAAAAACAGATCTTGCACATCCTGTTCCTCACTGCCCTTGCCGGACTCCTTTGCCAGATTCTCTTTTTCACTTTCGGACGGCGTGGAGGCCTCTGCTTTGTTGACTTTTTCCTTTCGCTTCATCACAAATCGCTCCTCATATTTTCCGGTTCTTAGAAGGAGTTCCAGTGCCATTGCATCTCTGTCAGCAGCATCCTCTGCTGAATAGCATTCCTTTTTGCAGAGCAAACAACGGAATGCTGGGATTCGGCACTGTTCCTTATTGCACCACACATAAGCCATGCACAAAAGCTTTCGTCGAGTGATTGTTGATTATTTATTACTGTAGAGAGACCTAATGATATCCGTGTTTTTATAGGTTATGCGGCAAAATTGCAATCATCCGTTGCCGAAAAAATAATGCAGCACACAAGATGTTGCGAAATATCATTAATGCATTTAAGCTAAATAACCCAAAAGCATAATTGAAAGAGAAGGCACCCAGTCAAGAGGAGGTTGCAAGCATGAGTATTCAAAGTCGAATAATTCGAGCTGCAAGGTTGGATCCAGGTTTGTATGAAGAGGTGGAAGCCGATACTGGGGCGATGAGTCAGGCCATGAGTATCGTGGTGCTAGCCAGCATCGCTTCAGGAATCGGCATGATAGAGCGAGTCGGGATTGGAGGTCTTGTGGTGGGCACCTTGGCCGCTCTGCTTGGCTGGTACATCTGGGCATATCTCGCATATCTAATCGGTACGAAGCTGCTTCCCGAACCGCAGACCCAGGCCGATTTCGGTCAGTTGCTGCGAACCACGGGATTTTCCAGTTCTCCCGGACTCATTCGAGTCTTCGGCATTATTCCGGGTTTGACCGGAATTGTGTTTTTCGTGGCCGCAATTTGGATGCTGGTGGCTATGGTCATTGCCATCAGGCAGGCCCTCGACTATAAGAGCACTCTTCGCGCCGTGGGAGTCTGCGTGATCGGTTGGATAATCCAGGCTTTGTTCTTGGCATTTTTATTTACTGTTCTTGGTGGGATCAGTGGTGTTCCTTCGAGCTAGCAGCTTCTTATAAGCATCAAGCGGGCAAATATTTCAGCCGGGCGAAAGTCTGTGACCCGTCATGGGACGACCCACGATTCATAGTTCCATCGTTGAACAAGGTTATTATTGACAATAAATGCACCTTTAGTTACCAGTTGCTCAATATCGTCCAACCCAAAGTAAATAATGTTAGAGGCCACTTTCAACTGCTTATGCTAGTGCAAAAGGAGAACTGCATGGAAGAGTTCAAGAAGATTCTGTGCCCGGTCGATCTGTCGGAAGTGTCATCGAAAATAATTCCCTACGTGACAACCCTGGCCAGCAAGTTCGATTCTGAAATTCACATTCTTTTCGTTGTCAGTTCCATGGAGCATTACGCAACATTTTATATCCCGCACCCCTCGCTTAATCAGTTCGAACAGGAACTCCTGAAGGGCGCCGAGCAGAAGTTGAAGGAATTCACTGACGAGCAATTCAAAGACCGTCCGGTCACCAGAGTAGAGGTGCTCCGAGGCGACCCGGCGGAAGAGATAATAAAGTACTCGGAGTCAGAGGAAATTGACCTCATTGTGATGGGTACCCACGGCCGCAAGGGGCTTGAAAAAGTGATATTCGGCAGTGTGGCCGATCAGGTCGTCAAGAACTCTGCCGTCCCGGTTATGACGGTAAATCCTCACCGTAAAAGCTGAACCCCTTCAGTGCTTGTAACCTAAAATAAGACATCAAAGCGCTTCTCGATAAATTCCGACAAACAATGCGGGATTCCCGCTCTCGGCTTGGAGTCCAAGGCTTTCGGCAGGGAGCGGAGCATCCTTGCATCAGTCCTGATAAACTTGACGTACTGCCTTCTCGTGCATAGTTGATGTATATTAGTACAGTCGTTTTTGCTCATGATAGTAGCAGAATTTAAAGTCATGTTTTTCTGATCGAGGAGACCATCAATGACGGAACAAAAAGAAGCTTATGAGAAAAAAGTGGAAGCTCGTATCGACCAACTGGACGCGAAGATCAGCGAACTGAAAGCTAAACTGGAGGGAAAACAAGCTGAAAAGAAAGCCAAATATTACGAGCAAATTGAATACTTAAAAGAAAAACGGCAACAGGCGCAGGATCGATTGCAGGATCTGAAAAGATCAGGTTCAGAAGCGTGGGCCGATCTGAAAACCGGGCTCGATAAAGCGGTAAAGGATTTGCAAGACGCCTTCGAAAAGGCATCCTCAAAATTCTAGTCAAGATGCGTTCAATTGAAAATTGTGTTGTCACTTCAACCCAAGCAGGAAGGCGAATCAACAATGAAGAAACTCCTTTTGACGCTCATGGCAATTTCATTGGTAGCCTTTATCGGCGCCTGTGGAAGCAACAGCGAAAAAACCGAAGAGAAAGGCAAAGTGACTTCCGAGCAGGTCAAAGAACAGGCCAAACAAGCTGCAGAAACAGCAAAAACATATGTGACTCAGAAAAAGGATGAGTTTCTAAAAGAACTTGAACAGCAGTATGCCAAGCTGGATCAAGAAATTACCGATCTGGAAGCCAAGTTAAGCCAGGAGAGCGCAGAAAAAAAGGCCGCATTGAGTGAAGATATTGCCCAGCTTCAGCAGGAAAAACAGGAGGTGGCGCAAAAGATTGCGGACTTAAAGAATGCCAGTGGAGAGTCCTGGAAGTCCATGAAATCAGGTGCCAAACAATCCCTGGATGATTTGAGAAAATCCTACGAGCAAGCTGCATCCAAGTTTTAAAAGAACATATCGCATCCTTCTGGCTTTCCGACCCAGCTAGCCGTGGACGGGAAGCCAGATCTCGATAGCATTCGTCAGACGCCCCCCTGCCATCAAGTAGAATATTTTCTCATGCAAAAAACGGCCTCGTTGTTGGCAGATATTAGACGATTTTGCTCTTTAAGCTTTTTGTGTCAAAGGCCGTAGTTAGTTACACCCAAGCAGCCAGCTATCAAACCTGTATCTTCCGGATACCTGCCAAAACATGCGGTAACGAGGGTCAGACGACTCGGGAGACTTTCGTGTTTCCTTATAAATATCAGGTCATGGCCGTTTGCCGCACTCTCATGCACCAGCTCGTTTTGGTTCGTTTAACACAATTTACCGGAATAGCGGAACCAGACTTCCATACTTTTCAGCCTTACCGATTATAATAACATAGATAGAGCATATTTTTTCCGAGCTTCATGCTATAGTGACGTCGGTGAGGGTCAGGCAGAAGATCCAATTAATGCATCACATGTTATGCTTGTCTCGGTGCAATAGTTGTTGGTGCAAGCTGATTGAATTTCCCGGATTCCCTCCTAGGCAGGACTGGCAAGAGGGCCATGTGTCTGCTCGGCCCGTCATTACCATGAAGTTGGGAATCCAGAAAAAAGGTGCTGCAAAATGATGGGTTTCACCCTCAAAGAGTATCGTTTTTGAATGAGACAAGATTTAACTCTTGACCACGCGGATGAGATATTTTTAAATCAAAACTTCAGGATTTCTTTCACATATTAAATATCTGTTCAAGGAAAAGACCATGACTGACGAAGGGGCCAAGGACCGGGCGCCTCAAGCTATCGATAGTTCAACAGCCCGAAACATCGACAAAACCGAGGGGCCCTTGTCGAATCATCACCCCCAACCACCTTCAGGGTCAGAAAGCTTGGATGGTGGCGGAAATCCCAAATCACAGGCTGATCTCTCGATGCCCACTGAAAATTTGATGGAGTTCTCCTGTAATTTGCTGTCTCAGGACCCTTCATCTCAGGTTTTTGTCCCTCTGGCCGAAGAGTTCTGCGCCAGAAAGCTTTGGAAAGAGGCCGTAGAAACTTGTCGCCGAGGTCTGGTGTATCATCCTCGTCAATTCAGGGGGCGTGTGCTTCTTGGCTGGGCGCTATGGGAATTGGGTGAGGTTGAAGAAGCAGAGCGCCTCCTCATCAAAGCAGGTACGGAACTGGAGAAGAATGCTGTTATCTATAGAATACTTGCTGAATTAGCCGAGAGGCGAGGGGATTCCGATCAAGCATGGCGCCTGATGCATATTTACCAAAGTTTGCAGGATGGACATCTGCGTCGCAGAAGCGAAATCCAAGCCACCAAAATCACGGAGACGTTAATCCCCGAACCGCAGGAGAAAGAGGAATCTTTATTTATTGACTTTTTTTCATCACTTCTCATGCAATACGAACAAAAGCAACCAGCCACTATTCCAACACTGCATCTGTTTTCTGGCGCGGATCGCAGTATGCTAAAAGAAATTATAAATGCCGGCACGTCTTGAAAGAGGAGCAAATGCAACAAGACATACATTCATTTTATATACCTGTCATGGGGACTGCTTTTACAATTGAGTCACCAATTAAGGTGGCCAAGTACGGCATATCATCCGTCATTTCGTCAGTGGACGACCTGCTCGTTGAAAAAATGAGAAAATTCCACTGTAAACTTGCCGGAAAAGAATATATTCCAATTGAAAGACACGATCACGATTCGCGGGCTCGGCGCATCACAGCCTACCTCAATCTGTTGGATCAGGCGGTCAGGGACCAGTTCGAAAGGCTTAAAGCTTCAGCGTTTGAGATAGACTCCGAAATCACCAAGTATTTTGAATTATTAGCAGACAGCTCGCCGTTAAAAAAGCTCTACAAAACCATGCTTGCGACGAAGAACCCGGTTGAAAAGGAAAAAGTGCAAGCCGAGCTCAGGAAAAAAATTCGGCCCGGATCGATCGACGTCAACATCATGACCAAAGTAGATCGGACAAACTACGATAAGAAAGGTGATCCTCTTCCCAGTGAGTACTCAGAGGCACTGGCCGCCCTGAGGGGTTTCGCCAACAGCGATCTTACGTCCTCAATTGTATTTTCGGCTGGTTTTAACGGACGTCTTTATAGTTATGTAGAGCAATTCAAGGACTTTCACGCAGACGAGAGTGGATTTATAAAAAAGAAAATCGTTATAAAAGTAAGTGACTTTCGCTCCGCTCACACACAAGGGAAATTTTTTGCCAAAAAGGGACTTTGGGTCTCCGAATATCGAGTGGAATCCGGACTTAATTGCGGAGGCCATGCGTTCGGTCAGGGAGGTTCTCTCATGGGACCCAACCTGGAAGAATTCAAACTGAAAAAACATGATCTGGTATCGGAACTTTTCCAGATATACAATAAGGCCTTAGCTAACAAAGGGAAACGCGCCTTTGCCCATCCCCACCCGGTTCGCATCACCGCGCAGGGCGGTGTCGGGACTGCTCAAGAACATAACTTTTTGCTGAACCATTACGGAATAGACGCGGTTGGTTGGGGTACTGCTTTTCTGCTCGTACCGGAAGCCACCACCGTCGATCAGGAAACACTGGAAAAACTATGCGAGGCAGACAAAGACGATCTTTATTTGAGCGATGTCTCGCCTCTTGGGGTTCCTTTTAGTAACCTCAGAACTTCAGCCAGCGAATTGACAAGAATCGGACGAATTCGATCGGACCGCCATGGGAGCCCGTGCATCAAAGGTCTACTGGCATCCAACACGGAATTCACCGATACGCCGGTTTGTGTTGCTTCTCGAGTCTATCAAAAAAAGAAACTGCAGCAGATTCAAAGCCAGTCCCTAAGCCCCGAAGCTTATCAAGAAGCTTATGAAAAAATAGTCAACAAGTCTTGCATCTGCAATGATTTGGGAGGGGCTGCAATCTTAGCTCACGACCTTTCGGAACCAAATGAAGCACCAGCAACTCCGGCCATTTGTCCGGGCCCCAATTTGGCTTACTTTTCAAAAATTATATCTTTGCAAGAGATGGTAGACCATATTTATGGCAGAACAAACATCATCAATGAGACCCCTCGCCCAAACATGTTTATTAGCGAACTCAAGTTGAATATTGATTATTTGGAAAATGAGATTGCTGAACTGAAGACCGTGCTGAGCGAGCAGAGTGTCAAATATTTTAAAGTCTTTCGGACCAAGCTATTGGAAGGCGTCTCCTATTACCAAAATCTGTTGGGCAAAATGCATAACACGACTTCTGAATACCGTGACAGAATGCTCACCGAACTACAACTTCAGCAGAGCAAACTAGAGGCGATGGTTCGAAAGCATGAAGGCATTTTTGCATAACTGGAATTCCCTCCGTTGACATCCCAATCTATCACCCAACCGCCGTGGAATTCGCGCAGGCACGTTTGCCTGGAAAGGTTTATAGAGTTCATGGAACTTGACAGAAGTCCCGTGGGGGGCTGCAATGAGGAGAAACTCAATAGACATGGATGACCATATTTTCTATAGAAACCTTCGCAAGACTTATCCCACAGTCGACCGCGGAGAAGGCATATACATTTGGGACGAGAACGGCACTCGCTATACAGACGGTTCAGGTGGAGCGTGCGTGGTCAGCATCGGCCATGGAGTAGCCGAAATTCGTGAGGCCATGCTTTCTCAGGCGAATAGATTGGCTTTTGCGCATGGCAGTCATTTTACCAGTGAAGCTGCGATAGAGTGTGCCGAGAGAATTAGTCATCTTTGTTCAGATCCCGATTTAAGCAAAGTATATTTCCTCTCGGGTGGATCTGAGGCAGTCGAAACGGCGGTAAAACTAGTCAGACAATACTGGAGAGAAGTTGGAAAGAGTGATAAGTATAAGGTCATCTCCCGCTGGACCAGTTTTCACGGCAACACGACAGGCGCACTGGCATTAGGTGGACACACTGGACGGCGAAAACACTACCATCCTCTTTTTCTTCACACTCCCCATATCGAACCAGCTTACTGCTATCGATGCCCCTTCGGCATGCTACCCGACAACTGCGACTTGCAATGCGCCGAACAATTGGAACGTACCATCAAATATGAAGGGCCGGATGCGGTTGCGGCATTCATCGCTGAACCGGTTGTCGGAGCAACTGCCGGCGCGTTGGTGCCGAAAAACGGCTATTGGCAGAAGATTCGAGCCATTTGCGATCGTTATGATATCAAGTTGATCGCCGATGAGGTCATGACTGGTGTCGGACGCTGTGGACGCAACTTCTGTCTTGATCACTGGAATGTAGTGCCTGACCTGATCGTGACGGCCAAGGGGCTCAGCTCCGGATACACACCAATCGGTGCGGTGATCGTTAAGGAGGAAATCCACAGAGCTCTAGAGCAAGGTTCTGGAAGCTTCATACATGGGCACACTTACTCTCAGAATCCACTTTCAACAGCCATTGCAGCAGCTGTTATCCGATACATAGAAGAGCATCGGCTAGTCGAGCGCTGTGAGGAAATGGGAAAGTACCTTCTACGGAAACTTGAGGATCTTCTGGAACTCGAGACTGTTGGAGATGTTAGAGGATTGGGATTATTCGCGGGCGTTGAACTGGTCAAAGAAAAGAGATCCAAAGCCACCTTCGATCCAGCTCTTAAAGTGAATGCCAAAGTGGCGCATGCAGCATTCCTCAATGGCCTTATTACTTATCCGGGAGGCGGCGGCGCTGATGGAATCAACGGAGACCATATATTGCTGGCGCCACCCTTTATTATCGAAGAAGAACAGATCGATCATATGGTTGCAGTTCTTAGAGACGCCATTATTACTATTCAAAGAGAGGTCTTGGCCGTTTAATGCATGCAGACTAAGTTTTACGGTCATTTTCCATGTCTGGTCAGATCGAGAGATCATTATCGATTGAAGTTCACCGTGTGACTTCTGTGATGGCAATTACGACAAATACAAAGTGCAGGATTCTCCCTAATTTAGTCCAACTTAATTACTCTCCATCCGGAAACGGGGATTACCCTGCCTCGAGCTTGGGACTTATCACCATTTCAACATTTCTGTTTTTGGCTCGCCCTTCCGGACTGGCATTACTCGCAATCGGATAGTAGGATGAACGTCCCACAGCTTCCATATTTTTCGGATCGACCCCGCATTTCTCTTGTAAAAAACGAACCACGGCCGCCGCTCGATCAGCTGAAAGCTCCCAATTTGAGGCGAATCTATGCCTATATTCGGGAGCAATTGGGACCGCATCGGTATTTCCGATGACCTGGATGGTTTCTCCAGTTACTCCCTTCAGCACTTTCCCTACCTTCGTTAACACCGATTTGCCTTCGGCAGTTATGGACACTTTTCCAGATCCGAACAACACTCGATCCAAAAAAGTCACGGACAGCTTCTGCTGGTATTGCTTAATGGTCACTTCTTGCTTTTGGATATGCTTTTTCAGTTGAGAGACAAGTGCTGCATTAGTTGTCGCCAGCCCTTCCAATTTTGATTCTGCCGACTCCTTTCCCTCCCCGAGCGCTGCAATGCGTCGCTGAAGCTGATCGATTTTCTGATTCTCACTGTTGGCATGCTGGGCTTGATCCTTCTCGGCTTCTGAGGCTTGCTTTTGAAGCTGAGCAACCGCAGCCTGTTCCTTCACAATGTTCTGTTGGCAGGAAACAAGCTTAGAATGAGAATCATCGAGCTGCTTTTGCAGACTCTTTATCGTTTCTTGCTGCGAAATTTGTTGCTTGTTGAGATCTTTTTCAGCCTTTGCCAGCTCTGAGATTTTTCGCTGAAGGCTCTGCAGTTGTTGGCTCTTTGCCTGGAGCATATTCTGCAGATCAGAGTTGCGTTGCTTTGCGGTCTGCACTTCCTCGGAGCTTGTCAGAGCCCTCTGCTGCAAGGTATGCACGTTCTCATTTGTTTGCTCTAATTCTGAGTTGAGGCGAGCCAACTGCTTTTCCTGGTCAGTGATGATATCCTTTTGCTTCCTCGTCTGCCCCAACAATGCCAGCGCCAAAATGATTGCGGCCACCAGGATAAGAACTAAGGCTATTACGGCTCCTTTTCTCATTTCTCTGATCCCATGGTTTTCTCGATTTTTCTATTAGATCTTTCTGACAACTATGCTGGCGTTTTGTCCTCCGAAACCGAAGGAGTTGGACATTACTGTGTTTATGGACAAATGCCGAGCGTGATTGGGGACATAGTTGAGATCGCATTCGGGGTCCGGTTCGTCATAATTGATCGTTGGAGGGATAATGCTTTGATTGATCGCCTTCAATGAAGCTATCAGTTCGATAATCCCTGCAGCAGCGATCATGTGCCCGGTAGCCCCTTTGATGGAACTTACCGGTATTTGATATGCACGTGGACCAAAAACTTCCTTTATGGCAAGAGTTTCAACTCTGTCCCCTTGAGGAGTGGACGTTCCATGAGCATTAATATAATCGATTTCCTGCGGTCCGAGTCCGGCGCCGGTCAGTGCCTCACGCATACAATATATCTCACCCTTTCCATCCGGTTGCGGCGCCATGGCGTGAAATCCGTCTCCGCAGTTTGCATAACCAATCAATTCACCCCATATTGGCGCATTTCGCCGCCTAGCATGATCGAGCGTCTCCAGAACAACCGTGCCAGCCCCTTCCCCCATCACCATCCCATCCCGCTGGCGATCGAAAGGCCGAGATGCTTTGGCAGGTTCATCATTGCGGGTAGACATAGCCCTGGCCGAGCACAAACCGGCAAAAACCAACTGGCAATATAGGGAGTCTGAAGCTCCAGCCAGTATGACGTCCGCTGCACCTGTTTGTAGAATACTCATGGCTATGCCGACAACGTCGGTTCCAGTGGCACAGGCTGTCGCAATGGTTAGCGAAGGGCCCTTAAATCCGTGCCGAATGGCAATGTGGCCGGCAGCTAGATTCGGCAGCATTTTGGACATAAAATGAGGATTTACGCGGTATCTGGCTTTTGACATAAAATTCGTTTGTGCATCGGTGACCGTTGTCAGCCCACCGGCGCTAGTCCCGAATACAACTCCTACCCGATAGGGATCCGCAGACCCTACTTGCAAGCCGCTGCCATTCAAGGCTTCAGCTGCCGTCACCAAAGCAAAATGCATGAACCGATCAGTTTCTCGTGCAAGTTTTGGGGGGATATGATCGGTGATGCAAAAATTCTTTATCTCTGCACCAATTCTGCAGGGCAGGCCCGAACTGTCAAAGAGCGTAATCCTGTCGACGCCGCATTGACCGGCAATAAGGTTTTCCCAAAACGCCTTAGCTCCGTTGCCGACAGGCGTGATCGCCCCCATTCCTGTCACTACGACTCTTCTTTTCACCACTGCAATCCTTCTACTCCAACAGTCTTGTCCGGCAACATCGATGACAACCCGGTACTACAACCAAATTTTGTTCTGGAGTGTCACTTCGCGCGGAGGTGTGGATCTCTCGTTGTAGTACTAAAGTCCACATCATAGATGAATACAGCGGGCTTGCTGTCGTCGATTATGTATGCTGTCTCTCCGTAAGCCAGTCGGAAATTTATCGGGCAACCTGTGGTTCCAATTTTTTGCAGACCAAGATATAGAAATACAAATTCAGCACAATTTTGGAGTTGCCACATAACGACATCACCTTTGCCGACTCCTTCGGCTTTAAGGCTGTGTGCCAGCTTGTTGCTCTCTTGGTTCAGCTCGACATAGCTCCAGGTTCTATCTCTGGCAGGGCAGGTGAGCGCAGGCCTATTGGCAAATCGGCGTACATTGCGTAAGAATCCGTTTAGATAGGTAAACTCATTTTCAAAGGTATCTTTAAACATTTCAATGTCATAGGATCTTGTGTCCTGCGCCATAGCACACCTTCTCCTTTCCTGCATTTATTGAAGCAAGAATGTAGTCGGGAACTTTCAGCGATCGGCCATTGAATCTTAACCATTCTACAATGGAAAATTTCCTCACCAACCTCATTTTACGCAAGGAGTATAAAATAAATATAGATTCGCAATGACTGAAATCTTGCCTTCTAATCTAGTTACAGAACGTCCGATTGACAAGTATTATCTATTCGATAATTATCGAATATCTCTCCGTCAATTTAGATAAATAGGTGAAAAAGCTTTTGGGGAAAGACTCTTTTGCACTCGGGGTGTTAAGAGGATATCAATGTTTGGCGGAGTAAAAGACGATATTCCTATTACGCGCAGCTTTCAACCATGCATGTGTCTCACATTAGAACTCTGGAGAACCATCTCTCCTGCGCCTTGCTCCGGTCCTTCGGTCCCTTCCGACGCTCGTTCATCGACGCTCTCAGCGTCGTTAAGAAAATACCGAGTCGACTGCTCTGCCAACAGCTGCTGTTCAATACGAAATTTTTCCAAGTCGAGCTGCTTTTCGATCATTTTGGTAGACAGCTTATATCGCAGGTAGATGCCCCAGGTGGTGATGGCAGTGAGCACAAGAAACAGGGCGGCAAAAAACCACTTGAATTCCCTGATCGTATTCAGTCCGAAACGGGCAAAACCAGCTATGAAATTGGGAACCAGCCATAAAATGAGCACACTCACCAGCGCAAGGAAACCGATGTGGAAGATGGAAATCCGCTGAAATATCTGAAACAAGTTTCCCAATAGATTGGATCCGTCAGAAGCACCACCCTGCTTCTTCTGTTCACTGCCTGCATCTTCACCATAAAACAGAGAAAAATATGATTTAACCACAAAAGCGACCAGCATCACCAATCCGATGGGAATCCCTATGGCTGCTGACAGCCAAGCTCGAAAAGGAAAAGGTACAACTTTTGTTTTGACGTTCACATTGTAGTTTTCCATCGGACCAAAAGTGTTTGCGAACGCAAGCTTCTCAAAACTGCTGACACCGCTTCCCTTGGTTTCATAAATCGTATTTCCCTTGGCATCTGTTACGACCACAAAGGACTGTTCGCCTGAATTCTTCACCGCTGCAAAATAGATGACCACTTGCATCAGCAAAAGAACAATAACCGCAGTTTGCAGAATTATTCTTTGATATCGCCTATCTTCATATAAATCTACTAGTCGTGGCTTCTCGTTCATTGTTTCTTCTCGCCCTCCAGGGTTGTTGTAAATATCTGCTTATCAAGTTAACCTCCACGTTATGTTTTTCAAGCCGATCAACAATAGACATTAAATATAGACAACCGCAGAATCCATTTACGGGCATTAGCCAATGGTACCTGCAGCTCGTCGGCCTTCGGCGGTTATGCTATAAGGCCACATGCTATAAAACGAATCGAATTAAATACAGTCTCCCTCAGAAAATGCAGGCTTTGTTCCCTAAGAATGCAGTGAATACCTGATTTTTCCGCTAATTGAGACGACTTATTTGAGAAATTAATAAAGGAAAATTGGGGCATGAGGAATCAGAAAGTCCCCAATGTTGTGGCTCTGATGCAGAAGAAAGCAAGAAAGGATTGAAAGTGACCAAATTTATATGGGGGCTTATCTTTGTCGCTCTTTGCGTGGCGCTCGTGGCTACCGTCCATGTCTACAGAGGGCGGATCCAGGCGATCACAAATGAATATGGTTTGAAAGTCAAAGATCGCGCCTTAAAGGTCAAAGACTACGCAGACGACCTTGAAAAATTGGCAAACGCTATGACCGGATCGCCGGCAGCTGAAACCTATGGATTACAGGTGAGAAAGATCGGCAAAGGACTCGAGGAATATGCGAACACTTTGATCCGCCAGATCCAAGGCCCCGAGAGCGCAATGGAAATCAAAGAATTCGGTCTGCTCATGCCCAAGCTGTCCAAAACCATTTCCGAACAGGCAACAAACATTAAAAAGCTCCAACTGCTCAATCTTAAGTACCGAAGCAGGCTCGACACTACCGAACTGCAGCTGAATATCTGTCAAGCGACGGGGGGTGTAGGGATCGATAAAGGAGAGAGCCTGAGGCTGGTGCGGGAAGCCCAGCAGAAATACCGCGGCCAAATCGACAAACTGGAGGAAGAGTTGCATTCGTGCAATGATAAAAGCAGAGCCGACTAATGCTGCAACTGCAAGTACTTCCTCAGGCGAATTTCAAAAATAAACGATAAGCCAATACAATTCGAATAGAGACGGACAGCATTCAACTTGCCTCTGACTTGATCAAGAGCAACGGCACCTGAGTTCGGTGTTTTAGCTTGTCGGATACACTGCCGAAAAGCAGATCGCCCAAAAAACCATGACCATGGGTTGCCATTGCGATGAGATCATAGACTTCCTTATCTATCTCGTCGAGTATCTCCAGATCGGGCTCACCGCTTCTAATGATGATGTGGGTTTCGATCCCTTTGCTGCGGAGAGCTTCCTGATGGGCAGACAAACACGCCTCGGAATTCTCGCGCAGCACGCGATTTTGATCCAATGTGTGTGAATGGACTACATGCAGAAGGTAAACCGCCGCACTGTTCTGCAGTGCCAAGGCGGTTACATGTTTGAGAATCGCCTCGTCTACCGGAGAGCAGTCAACGGTAACCAATATCTTCTTATAGACCTGCATCTCACGCTCCTTCAACGAAGGTTGAATAAAGCAAATAAAGATTGAGCATTATGACAATGCCGGAAATAATCAGAGCCGCAACGAACTCGCGATTCGAGCTGCGGAATGCGCCCATGACATCACTCCTGCGGCACAGCACAATCAATGGGATCAGTGTAAATGGGAGTTGAATGCTTAACACCACCTGGCTGAAAATCAGAATCCGAAAAGTGTCCATACCAGAGATTATAATGAAAAATGAAGGGATGGCAGTGACGAAAACTGAAAGCCTATAAAGCAAGGTGCGGGGATCTTCGGGTTTTCCCAGGAACCCTGTAACCACATTGGCCTCGGCCATCGATGAGGTGATGGATGAACCAACTCCTGAAAAGACCAGGGCAACTGAAAAGAGCAAACCCGCCAGAGGGCCTGCGAGTGGCGTCAACGTAGCGGATGCCTGCTCAATGCTGGTCACAACCGCATGATGGCGCGCGAAAACGGCGGCGGCCACAACGATCATCGCAGAATTGACCACCCAGCCGAGAATCATTGCCGTAAAGGTATCGAGTTTCTCGTAACGCAATAACGACATCTTCTCTTGTTCGGAGATCCCCCACTTTCGACTGTGAATCACATTTGAGTGCAGAAAAATATTGTGCGGCATCACCACCGCACCAAGTATCCCCATTGCGATATAAATGCTGCTATTGTTGACACGCGGCACTACCAACGCCGGCAAGAGCTGACGCCAGTCAGGCTTTACAATCATAACCTCAATAACATAGCACAATGCGATAATGCCCAAGAAGGCGAGGATTATAGCCTCCAAACGATGGTATCGCTGACTGACGATGAGAAACACCTCCAGAACTATGGTCATCAGCGCTCCCAACCAAAGAGGAGTGCCGAACAGTAAAGCGAAGCCTATGGCTCCACCCAATAGTTCTGCAACGTCTGTTGCGACGCATGCCAAAACTACGGTGATCCCAATACCTCCGGCCACCAGTGGGGAGAAGCCTCCCTTAATGTTCACCGCCAGAGATTTACCGGTGGCAATGCCAAGCCTCGCAGCCATGTTCTGGATCACTATGAGGATGATGGTACTCAAGGTGATGACCCAGAGCAGCTCGTAGGAGAATTTCGAGCCCCCCTCAATATTAGTCGCCCAATTGCCAGGATCGATAAAGCCTACGGTAACCAGGAAACCCGGTCCAAGGAATCGTAGAAAAAGCCTGAAGGGAGTCTTTGATGACGTTCCTTTTTTTGCTGAACTCATGGACAATGAACCTTCTCTGCCCTATCCATCTTGAAACATTTGCAGCACCCAAAAATTTTTCGAGCTACCCACTTTGTACAAAAGACGCACTTCACAAAATAATTTTCTCTCAACAGGCCTCGCCGTATGTATGCTTTTAACTGCAGTAATGTATGCAATTTCATCCACGCCGGACGGTAGCCAATTCGAATCTAATCTGAATGATTCTTCAGACAGTTTCCTAGGCCTTGCCAACGAACACCGGCATTCAGCATATGGCTGGGCCGATACATTTTCTTGCTTTAACATTCAACATTTGCGGCATCTTGGACGAACCACAATGAAGTATGCCTCTAAAAAGAACCGTTCATTTCGATCCAAATTCAAGCCTGCACTTTTTCCATTGCAGATTATTAAGTTAACGATCGCCTTTCCGACATATCCTGCACATTCAGAGAAGAATTGCCAAAGGTGTCTATCAAAGTAGCGATAAGCATCCAGATAACGTCGAGCATCACAAGTACCTGAGTACAACCCATTGAACACACACAATCACGTTTTGTGCTCTGGGAAAGATATCACACTCTCACAGCCGGGTGGAAGTAAGTCCGCAGTTAGACTTCCTCTACTCCACGACCGACACGATAATGCGAAGTGAGTTATGTTCTTCATCTCTTTGGGCATAAATTTTGCTCTTAAATCCTCGTGCCAGCCTCATTCCCCCCCCAGAGTTGGTTTCTCTTTTCCAAGGAAGCGCAATGCTTCCTTTTTTTTATCTAATAGCTCAACCCATTGAAAAAGCCACTAGTTTATGCGGCCAAATTGCTATGAACGCGTAAGATTGAATTGGCAAAGCTCTTGTTTGCACAGTGCTCCACTGTTCTAGAAACGGGATGATTCCGAATCAAAGTGGAGTTGGATGAATTTTG
>Ga0210125_1000027_pt1 | contig 35108 bp, 26 predicted proteins | sample RushMan_CattailN_FD_185555 | JGI IMG/M metagenome (GOLD analysis project Ga0210125, IMG submission 185555) | Wetland microbial communities from San Francisco Bay, California, USA, that impact long-term carbon sequestration -... | ecosystem: Environmental > Aquatic > Marine > Wetlands ...
CCGCTTCCTCCGGGCATGCGAATGTCCAAAATCACGGCATGCGGCTTTAATTCGCAAATTGACCGGGCAGCACTTGTTGCATCTTCAGCGAATCCGACGATCTCAACTTCTTTCAAATCGGAGAGCATGCTGCCTAGGCGTTCTCTCACAATGGCGGAATCGTCTGCTATGAAAACCTTCATGATCTCACTTGCAGTAAGGGAAAAAGCTTCTCTTCAACTCAAGGATGACATTAACGGACGGCGGAAAAAATCGGCAATCGTCTGATTAACTTGTCGGAATAGGTATTGTGCGGATGTCAGCCTTTGTCCTACTATTGTCCTGCCTGTTTCTATTAAGCAGCTTTCTCTATCCTTACGGCGCAGATTTTGAGCTCCGGAATCTTGGAGATGGGGTCAAGAGCGCTGTTGGTTAACTTGTTCACCGCGGCCTCATAAAAATGGAATGGCACGAAAGCCACTCCACGGTCGGTGATGTCAGAAACCATGGCCTTTATTCTCAGACTTCCCCGCCTTGAGACGATATCAACGTATTCTCCGTTGGCGACATGGAGGCTCTTAGCGTCCTCCGTATTGATCTCTGCCAATGCTTCGGGATAGAGACGGTTTAGAGCACTTCCCTTGCGGGACATCGTTCCGGTGTGATAATGTTCATAAACTCGCCCTGTCGTTAGGATAAAGGGGTATTCCTCATCGGGAAGTTCGGCGGACGGCTGATACTCGATGGGGAAAAAGACCCCGTCTCCCCTCGCGAACCTGTTTATGTGCAGGATCGGTGTGCCCGGATGTTCGAGGGTTGGGCACGGCCACGTCACGCCGCCCTTTTCCAGCCGTTCATAAGTGATGCCACCATAACTGGGCGTAAGGCTGTTGATTTCAGCCATGATGTCGGATGCGTCCGCATATTCCATCTCATAGCCCATTTTCGCCGCGATAGCCGAGATGATGCGATAATCTTCGCGGGCTTCTCCAGGTGCGTCCAATGCCTTCCGCACCCGCAGCACCTTGCGTTCGGTGTTGGTAAAGGTCCCCTCTTTTTCGGCAAAACAAGTACTCGGGAGAACCACATCGGCAAGTTTGGCGGTCTCCGTTAAGAAAATGTCCTGTACCACCAAAAAATCCAGTGCGGACAGATTCTTTTCGACATGATTCGCATCAGCATCGCTCAGCAGCGGATTTTCCCCCATGATGTACAGGGCCTTGATTGCTCCGCCGCCGCCAGCCGTCATCTCGGTAACGGTCATACCCACTTTATCCGGGAGTGCCGCAACATTCCACGCTTTGGCAAACTTCCCCCGTATCGCTTCATCGGTTACGGTCTGATATCCGGTAAAAACATTGGGCAACCCGCCCATATCACAGGCGCCCTGGACGTTGTTTTGGCCGCGCAGCGGATTGACTCCCCCACCCACCACGCCAACGTTTCCACAAAGCATGGACAGTGAAGCGAGACTCTTAACATTGTTCGTGCCGCTGGTATGCTGAGTTATACCCATGGCATAAAGAATGGAACCGGGTGTTTCCGCAGCATACAGACGAGCTGCGGCAATAAGATCCTGTGCCGGGATACCGCAAACTTTGGCGACATATTCGGGCGTATATTTCGCCACACACTTCCTCAGTTCTTCAAAACCGGTGGTGCGTTCATCGATGTATGCCTGCGCCTGAAGATTTTCAGTGATGACGACATTCATTAAACCGTTGATCCAAGCCACATTGGTGCCGACTCGCGGGCGCAGCCAAGTATGGCTTATATCCACCAGCCTGATCCTTCTCGGATCGACCACAATCAGCTTAGCGCCGTGCTTCGTGACAGCCTCGTGAATGTAGTTGGCAATGATCGGATGATTGGACGTCGTATTGGTGCCCGTAATCAAGATGACCTTCGAATTTAACACATCCTGGAGAGGATTGGTCATCGCCCCGCTACCGAACGTGGCGGCAAGCCCTGCCACCGTCGAGGAGTGTCAGAGACGAGCGCAGTGATCGACATTATTGGTGCCGATCACCGCGCGCATGAACTTCTGGAATAGATAGTTGTCTTCGTTTGTGCAACGAGCCGAAGCGAACCCCCCGATAGCGTCCGCTCCATTTTCCTTTTTGATTTGATTGAACTTTCTCGCAACCAGCCTGAGGGCCTGATCCCAATCGGCTTCCTCAAACTTGCCATTTTTCTTGATAAGCGGCTTTGTCAGACGCTGGTCGCTGGAAACAAACTCATACCCGAAACGACCCTTAACACACAAGCTGGCCTCATTGACGCCGGGATCATTCCTACCCTTGACGTCCACCACTTGATTGTCCAGAACCCTAAGCTCCATCTGGCAACCGCAGCCGCAGTAGGTGCAAGTCGTCGGCACCTTCTTTACCAGAAACGCCCTCCCCTTCTTGGGGCTCAGATTTTCCGTAAGCGCGCCGACCGGACAAAGCTGCAAGCATTCCCCGCAGTGTACACATCGGTCGGGAATGCCGACTATGCGGCGAGTCCCTTCTGTTTCTTCCACCTCCAGAGCACAAGCGCCCTTTATTTCCCGACACGCGGTAACGCACCGCAGGCACAAGACGCAGCGATCGGGCCAGTGTTTGATCAGCGTCGTGGCATAGACCACATCCTGCCGCTTCTCGGGAGCATGGTACTCATCGGCTTTAATGCCGTACTCGAATACGAGATCCTGAAGCCTGCATTCCCCGGCCTTGTCGCAGACGGGACAATCCAGTGCATGATGCATCAGCAGCCGTTTCAAAGATTCCCGGCGCATGCGCAAAAGTCGGTCCGAATTGGTCACAACCTCCATCCCTTCGACCACAGGAGTTGCACAAGCCTGTACAGGTTCCTCATGCCCGCTGATTTCGACCATGCACATCCCACAGGATACGATGGGATTCAACCTCTCATGGTAGCACAGGGTGGGAATCTTGATTCCGGCATTCCTCGCCTCTTGAAGGATGGTGCTACTTTCTTCGGCAGTAATTTCCATACCGTCAATGGTTAGTTTGAGTGCGCTCATATTTGTTGCCTTTTTCCCGTGACTATGGACTGCTAGGTTGGGTTGAGTGGAGCGAAACCCGACCCGGTAATCTAATGGTTTCTCCAGGTGACGATTATTTCGGAGATCATGTTACGGCGCTCGCCGGCGCGATGTTCAACAGGGTTTGGATCATGTTTGGATCATCACTCAGTGCAGCATGAGAAACGATTCCTTAACGATTGCAATATAGGCCGAAGGAAAGAGCCCCAAGCTCAACACCCCATATGCTGAAATAAATACTGCGACAACAAGGGCGGGCGAAAAGAATAACCCAGGCATTTTACTTTCCGCTGCCGCAGAGGCATCCTGCATGTACATCGCCACGGTCACGCGCAGGTAGTAATAAACCGACACAACACTGTTTATTACACCGATGACGGCCAGACCGATATAGCCCTGCCCAACCGCTGCAGAAAAGATATAAAACTTACCCATAAATCCGCCGGTAGGAGGAATTCCTGCCAGAGAAAACAAAAACAGGCTCATGGCAATGGCAGCAAACGGATGCTTATAGCCCAGTCCTCTATAATCCTGGATATTAACTCTTTCCTCGCCCCTTCCGCTCAGTGCGGTGATGATTGCGAACGCTCCGATATTCATGAAGGTGTAGGTCAGCAAATAGTAAAGGATAGCGGAGATGCCCAGTTCGTCGGCCGAGAGAAACGCCACCAGGACGTAACCCGCGTGGGCGATGCTGGAATAAGCCAGCATGCGCTTGATGTTGTCCTGCACCAGGGCGATGATATTGCCAATGCTCATGGTCAGGACCGCCATGATCCATATGAGTCCGGACCATTCCACCTGCAACGAGGGGAATCCGGCCATGAAGATCCGCACAAAAGCCGCAAACGCCGCCGCCTTTGGTCCGGCGGACATGAAGGCAGTGATGGGTACAGGGGCACCCTCATAGACATCGGGCGTCCACATGTGGAAAGGTACCAGGGCGGCCTTAAAGCCAAATGCGACGACCAGCAGAGCCATCCCCATAACCAGGCCCGGGGTATGCAATCCATAGCTTCCCATAGATTCTGCAATGGCCCTAATGGAGGTTGTTCCGGTGGAGCCATAGATCAATGCGATACCGTACAGCAAAAAACCTGTCGCAAAGGAACCTAAGATGAAATATTTCAAGGCCGACTCGTTTGAGATCATCCGGGCGCGGGTATACCCGGCCAAGACATACAACGATAGGGACATGAGTTCCAAGCCGAGGAATACCGTAATCAACTCGGCCGCGCTTGCCATGATCATCATCCCGAGGGTCGCAAACAGGATGAGCACAAAATACTCGCCATACTGCATATCCTCATCTTCAAGATATTTCATTGAAATGAGAATGGTAAGCCCGGTGCCGAGCAGAAATATCAGTTTAAAAAACCGCGCGTAATTATCCACCACCCACATTTCGTTGAAGGAATACTCGACATGGTGCGCAAAGAAGCTGGATGGTTCGATGAAGACCAGCAGCATGGCGGCAATGACTCCGGCAAGGCTCACATATCCGTAATATTCCTTGAAGCGGCGACTATCGAAGGATTGCAACAAAAGAATCATCAATGCAAAACACGTGATAACTATTTCGGGATATACGGCGCTCAAATTGATTGTTGTCATTACCTGTTCCATAATCTATCACCTTTGATCCGCGGCAAACTGTTGGTAATCCCGGATCGCATGAGTGCTGTTCAACCCTATATTCATGGGCAGATCCGCCCGAGTAGACCTTGGCCGGTTCATCACTTCCAACAGATGTTGAACCGAAACATCCATCTTATCCAGAAAAGGCTTTGGATACACACCTATCCAAACGATGAACAGGATGATGGGCAGGAGATAGGCATATTCCCGCCTTGACATATCTTTTAGATTTTTATTTTCATCCTTGGTGATGCCGCCGTACATGACCCGCTTGTACATCCATAAAAGGTAGACCGCGCCCAGCACCAGACCTATGGTGGCAGCCAACCCATATCCCAGTGATGACTTAAAAGCGCCGATGAGAATGAGCAGTTCACCCACAAACCCGTTCAATCCGGGTACTCCCATAGAGGAGAAGGCAACCAGCAGGAACAGAGCGGCAAAAATCGGCATCACCTTCATGATGCCGCCATATTCTGAAATGAGCCGCGTGTGTCGTCGTTCATAAAGCATCCCGACGATCATGAAGAGTGCCCCGGTGCTCAAACCGTGGTTGATCATCTGCAGTATGCTCCCCTTGACCCCTTCCAGGTTTAAAGCGAACATCCCCAGCATACAGTAGCCCAGATGGCTGACGCTCGAATAGGCCACCAGCTTCTTGATATCATCCTGAACAAGGGAGACCATTGCTCCGTAAATGATTCCGATGACCGACAGGGCCAAAATGATGGGAATAAATTCCACGGTTGCCTGTGGAAAGATGGGCAGTCCGAAGCGGAGGAAACCGTATGTTCCCATTTTCAACAAAACTCCGGCCAGAATGACGCTTCCTGCCGTAGGCGCCTCGACATGTGCATCCGGAAGCCAGGTATGAAAGGGAAACATGGGAACTTTGATGGCAAATGCAAGAAAGAAGGCCAAAAAAAGCCAGAACTGCATATTTGCCGAAAGGCCGAAGCGATGATAGGTCAAAATGTCAAACGTCATTATTCCGGTCGCCTGATAGTGAGTGAAAAAGAGGACCAGAATTGCCACAAGCATCAGGACGCTGCCGCTCATGGTGTAAATAAAGAACTTTACAGCCGCGTATATTCTTCGGGGTCCGCCCCAGATCCCGATGATAAAGTACATCGGTATCAGCATCACTTCCCAGAAGACATAGAAGAGAACGAAATCGAGGGCGCAAAACACGCCGAGCATGCCCGTTTCGAGAAACAGCAGGGATACCATATACCCTTTTACGCTCTCGGACACCGCCGACCATGTGGATAGGATGGCAAGCGCAGACAGAAAAGTGGTCAAAAGAATAAGCAGCAAGCTGATGCCGTCGACCCCCAGGTGGTAGCTGATGCCGTACTGGCTTATCCAAGGGAGGTTCTCGACGAACTGCATCTGCCACGTGTTGGCATCGAACATAAAGTAAAGCGGCAGAGAAAACAGAAACGTTGCGACGGCGGTGAGGAATGCCACCCATCGCATCAAGTCATGGCGCTTGCTGTCGACCAGGCATATCACCAGAATTCCCAGCAGCGGCAAGTACGTGATTACGGACAGAATCGGAAAATTCGGTGAATTCATCATAGTCTCATCAAAAATGTTAGAAGATAGTAGCCGACGATAGCGACACCGCCAACCAGCATCGTAACCGCATAGTTTCTCACCAAACCGCTGGCAGACAACCGCAAGGTCCCCGCAAGCGAGATGAAAAACTCGGCGACGCCATTGACAATTCCATCGATAGCGCGCACATCGACGACACGCGCAAAGAAATTCGAGACACTCAAGGTGTATTTGGTAAAGAAGGTGTTGTACAGCTCTCCCACATAACCGTCACTAACCGCAATCGGTTTCCTGGCAAGCCACATGACTACGCGACTCCCCTTGCGGTAAACCCAGTCGGTATCGATGCTGATGGTAGGCTCCGGATCGAGCTTCCTCAGCAGCATGAAGAATCCCAAGCCCGTGAACATGAGGATCCCCAGAGTGCTGGTCACATGCTCGGCGGTATAGGGCACAAAGTGCACGGGGTAAGGCAGCAGACGATAGAGAGGTCCCGGGAAACAACCAATGCCAATGCACAAGAAGGCAGCCATCCCCATGGCAAGAAGCATGTTCAAGGGCGGCTCCTTTGCCACGATTCCCGAATCTTTACCGAAGAACATGTAGTATGGCAGTTTGAGGCCCGTATGCAGGAAGGTACCAGCCGAGGCCATGGTCAGGAGCAGCGCCACCACCGGCAAATGATCGTGGCTGGCGCCGGCGATCACCATGGATTTGCTGACAAATCCACTAAACAGAGGGAAGGCCGAAATGGCGAATCCTCCAATCATATATAAAACCAGCGTGATCGGCATGGTTCTATATAGACCACCCAATTCAGTCAGCTTGCTCTTTCCGGTCACGTGGATGACAGCGCCGGCTCCCATGAAAAGTAAGCCCTTATATAGGATATGGGCGAACGCGTGGGATACCGAACCATTGAGTGACAATTCCGTTCCGATGCCGACACCTGCAACCATGTATCCGACCTGGCTGATGATGTGATAGGCCAACAGTCTGCGGGAGTCGTTTTCGAGAACCGCATAAACAACACCGTAGAGGGCCATGATGGTTCCCATCCAGATCAGCAGTTCGGTTCCCGGAAACACGCGCACCAGCACATAAACCGCTGTTTTAGTCGTAAAAGCCGACATGAAAACGGAACCGGTCACGGTTCCTTGCGGATATGCATCCGTCAGCCAGGCATGCAAAGGCGGCACAGCAGCATTCAGGATCACTCCGACCAGTATCAGGTAAAATGCCAGGCTGCCGTCATGAGCAAGAGGTCCTACAACGATGGATTTCGTTGCAAGGTAGTGAAGGATGATTCCGCCAAGCAGGCACACACCCCCAAAAGTGTGCACCAAAATATAGCGGTATCCAGCTTTGATCGATGCCTCCTCGCGCCGAGCAAAGACCAGGTATACCGATGCGAAAGCCATCACCTCCCAGAAGACGAACAGAGTGAAATAGTCCCCCGCAAAGGTTACTCCAAGGGATCCCCCAACATAGAGAAAAGCCGACACGTGCTGCCCCGAGTCGTCCACATGGAGCGCATAGACGATGCCTATAAAAGACATAATGCTGAAAACATAGGCAAAGACGATGCTCAGTTTGTCTACCGCACCGAATGTCAAGTGCACCCCGAGAAAGTTGTAATGCCAATAGGTTCCGGGAGACATAGAGAATACTGTTGCCACGCCGAGGATCGGGATGAGCATCAAGTAAGCCCGCTGCACCCTCCCGCGCAAAAACGGGATGAGAACCGATCCGAAAATGTAGTATATCGACGGGTGAAACCAATCAATCATCGTAATAATCCTCGTCCCGCATGATGCCGCACTGATGACCCAGAAATTTAGAAACCACAATGATCAAAACGCACGAAACAAAACCGTAAACCGCACCGAACCCGGGTATCTTGTCCCAAATATAGACGGCATGTTGGCGAGGAACGAAAAAATCGGACAAGAACACCAGCACCAGGGCCAGATAGCCAAACCTCTTCAATGTCTTTGCATTTGCCGGGTTGCCGATATATAGGACGATCCTCTTGATCATCGAATCACCTCCTGCGCAAGACTTAGGAAATAGTTCGGATAAATTCCGATCAGCAACGATATAATGGCCGTCAGCACCAAGGGCACAACCACCATGGGGATCTCCCTAATTTCCTCGTGATGGTCATGACCGGCATGCTCTGATTCGACCGCGGGATCCTCTTTTTGGAAGAAGGCCTTGTAGGTGATCGGTAGAAAGTAAGCAGCGTTCAGTACGGTGCTTGCCAGCAACACGATGAGTATGGGTATTTGGTGGGCTTCTATCGAGCCCAGGGCAAGGTACCATTTGGTCACAAATCCTGCTGCCATGGGCACGCCGATCATGCTGAGCGATCCGATGAAAAAAGCCGCCATTGTCCACGGCATCTTCTTGCCGATGCCGGAAAGCTGGCTGACCTCGGTTTTGTGTGCGGTCGTGTACAACGAGCCGGCGCAAAAAAAGAGGGTAATCTTGGAAAAGGCATGATTGGCGATGTGGATAATGCCTCCCACCATCCCGCTCGGTGTTAACAGCACCGCGCCAAGGATGATGTAGGATAGTTGGCTCACCGTCGAATAAGCCAGTCTGGCCTTGAGATTGTCATTCGAGAGCGCAATCACGGAAGCCACGATGATAGTGAATGACACCACGTAGGCCGCTGTGATGCCCAAATGCAGCCGACTCATCAGGTCGATCCCGTAAACATTAAAGACGACCCTGAGAATCGAGAAGACCCCTACTTTGACTACGGCAACCGCATGCAGCAGCGCACTGACCGGAGTCGGCGCCACCATGGCGGACGGCAGCCAGTTGTGAAGGGGCATGACCGCGCCTTTGGCAAACCCGTAGAGAAACAAAAAGAATGCGACGAACAGAAGCGGCGTGGCCGCCTGCTGACTCAACAGTCCATGGCTCTGGAAATCCGTGGTGCCGGCAACTACGAAAACGATAATGATGGCGGACAACAGCAGGGTCTTGGACATACTGAGCAGATAAAGAAAGTACTTTCTTGCCCCCTCGATCGCTTCCGGTGTTTCCTTGTGACCCACAAGGGGGACCGTGGCAAGACTCAGAATTTCGTAGAATACAAAAAGGGTGATCAGATTTCCGGAAAAAGCAACTCCCACGGCCGAGGCCAGACTGACAGCAAAGCAGGCATAATATCTAGTTTGCGCATGTTCTTTGTTGGAGCGCATGTAACCAATGGAGTAAAAAGTGGTCACGATCCACAGGAATGAGGAAACCGTGGCGAATAGCATGCCGAGTGCGTCCACCCGAAATTTGATCGCGACCCCCTCGAAAAACGTAACCAAAGTGTATTCGATGATATGACCGGACAAAATGGCAGGCGCCATTGAGATGACGATCGAGAACTTTATGACCCCCGCCAGTATCGACCAAAATTCTCGAACATTGGGGCGGCCTCCCGACCTCAAAATCAAGGGCACTGCAAGCAGAGAGCTCAGCACAGCAAGAAGTGGTTTTATGGACACTATCGTTTGCACGTTTTCATTAACCTTTGCTTAAATTGATTTCATCCACATTAATGGTAGGTTTGTTTCTAAAAAGCGAAATGATGATGGACAGCCCCACGGCAGCCTCAGCCGCGGCAACCGTCATGATCATAAACACGAACACATGACCGTCCAAGCTGTTGAGAAATCGTGAAAACGCAATGAAGGTTAGATTTACAGCGTTCAACATCAACTCGATACACATGTAAATGATCAGTGCATTGCGCTGTGTGAACACGCCCACCGCGCCGATGGAAAAAAGTATGGCGCCTAAAATCAGATAAGAATTCAATGAAACCATAGGCTACGTTCCCTGATCCGCAAGATGAGAGGGGTCAATGCTCCGCATCATCAATCTTTCTTTTCGCCAGGATGACCGCACCGACAATCGCTGCGAGCAACAACACAGAGGCGATCTCGAACGGCAACAGGTACTCGGTGAAGAGCATCCTTCCTACGGCTTTGGTAGTGCCGAATTGAGCGGCCGCCTGTCCAAACGGCAAAACAGGACTACTTAGTTTGACCACACTCACCATCAAAACAAAAACCAAGCCGACCACTACGACGGCTATCAGCTGCAGCAACAGCGCAGTTCCCGCGAGTCGCCCTTCTTTCTCCTCGAGATTGAGCAGCATGATTACGAACAGGAACAGCACCATGATCGCTCCAGCATAGACGATAAGCTGGAGTGCGGCGATCAGGTGGGCATCGAGGAGCACGTACAGCCCGGCCAGAAAAGACATCGTCGCGATCAGGCTCATAGCGGCCCGCACCGGCCTCTTATTGGTAACCAGCAGCAGTGCTGACACAACAGCACCGAATCCGAGTATGTAAAACATCAATAGTTGCATTTGGAGTAGATCCTCCTGATGTATTCTATGCGCCCCTTTACACTTTCCTCGGACCTCAAGAGTTGTTCTTTGGAATACCGCAGGTTGCTCCGATCCGTCTCCGCCAGTCCCTGGTATTCGGAACTCATGACAACAGCCTCCTTCGGGCAGACTTCTTCACAAAAACCGCAATACACACAGCGTGTCATATCAAGGACGTAGCTTAACGGGTATCGCTCGGAGTTTTCTCTTTCCCCGCCGACAATCGATATGGCATGACCGGGACAAATCTTTTCGCACAGCCCGCACGCCACGCACTTCTCCGTTCCATCCGCGCGCATGACTAAAACGGGTCTGCCGCGATAGGCAGGCGGGAGCGTTACCTTTTCTTCGGGATAATAGACGGTGAAGACGCTCCTCTTTTTCCCCCTGGGAGGAACGACAAATCCGATCATGTTGAAAGCAAAATGTTTTGTGGTGACGTATATTCCCCGAATGATCTCAAAAAGGTAGAGTTTTTCCCATAGAGTAAGATCCAGATTCCTTCTCACCCGCTTAGGCCTCAGCCTGCCAGCCGGAACACCGACCGTTGCATGAGATTCTTTTCGATCCAACTGTGTCATTTTATCCATAATAGAAGAACCAGCCCGGTTATGGTGATGTTGATGAGGGATAGCGGAAGAATCATCTTCCAGCACAGTCTCATCACCTGATCATACCGAAAGCGCGGAAGCGTCCATCGAATGGTCATCTGCAGCCATATGAAGAAGATCACTTTGGCAAAGAAGGTTGCGATGCCGACGAGCATTGCAAGGACGGCTGCCCCATTGGGACCTGCAAATTGAAACAAGGAAAGAAGCCTCTGGTCGGTCACAAACGGTATATGCCATGCCCCGAAAAAGAGCGTGGTCAAGATGCCGCTGATAGCAACGATTTCAAGGAACTCGCCCATCCAGAACATGACAAATTTGAGGCCGCTGTATTCAGTGAAATAGCCGGCTACCAGCTCGGATTCCGCCTCGGGAATGTCAAAGGGCGCTCTCTTGTTTTCGGCCACGGCACAGGTGAAGAAAAGGATGAAGCCGAGCGGCTGCAAAAAGATGCCCCAGTGAAGGAAGTTTTCCTGCATGGCGCCTATGTCGGTGAGCTTTAGAGAGCCGAAGACCATAATGATGCCGATGATCGTGAGCCCCATGGCGACTTCGTAGGAAAGCATCTGCGCCGATGCTCGCAATCCGCCCAAAAGCGACCAGTTGCTGCGCGATGACCATCCGCTGAGAACCACGCCGTAGGTGGCGAGAGAGGTGAGGGCAAAGACGAAAAGAATGCCCACATCCAGATCGGCGATGACCAGATTGACATGGTGGCCGAAAAGCTGGTACCGCCCACCGAAGGGAATGACCGAAAATGTGACGATTGCCGGCACCAGGCATATAAACGGTGCCAGAGTATGGAAGAATTTGTTGGCACCGGCGGGGATAAAATCTTCTTTGGTTAGAACCTTGATGGCATCAGCGATGGGGTGAAACAGACCGAGTACGGTGAAGCCGCCTATATTCGCCCGGTTCGCGCCGATCCGGTCCTGCATAACCGCGCTCTGCTTTCTTTCCACCCAGCCCAGGATAGGTGCGAAAAAACCCAAGTTGACACTGAATATGAATAAAATCTTTGCTACCGACTCGATTAGATCTGCAACCATGGTTATCTATCGCATTCTCCGCCGATCATGTTGATCATATCAAAAGTGGGGACGATATCGGCGATGAGCCTCCCCTTCATCAGCCTTGGCATTGCAGCGGTGAGGGGAAAGCACGGAGGCCTTACCCTGCACTTGTAAGGCTTGCCGGTCCCATCGCTCACCAGGTAGAATCCGAGTTCACCATTGGCGCCTTCAACGGCGAGATAGACCTCGCCCGCAGGCGGCTTGATGCCTTCGATCACGGTCTTGAAATGAAAGATCAAGGAGTCGATCCTGGTGTAGATGTCGTCCTTCGACTGCCATCTGTAGTAAGGCATGTCAACGTTTATGGGGCCGGCAGGAAGCTCATTCAGCGCCTGCTCCACGATGTGCATGCTTTGATTGATTTCCTCCATCCGAACCAGGTACTTGTCGAAGTTGTCGCCGGTCTCGCCAATGGGGACTTCAAAGTCCATTCGATCATAAACCAGGTAGGGGTTCGCCTTGCGCACATCGTAGGGGACCCCGCAGGCTCGGAGGCAGGGGCCCGTAAACCCGTACGCGATTGCCTCATCGGCCGGCATGTTCCCCACATCGCGCACCCGGTCGATGAAAATGCGGTTTTTCGTCAGGAGCTTATTCACATCTTTCCATAGCGTGCGACACCGTTTGAATGCTTCGCCGGTCTTTTCCTTGAAACCGTCTGGAAGGTCGTTTTTCAATCCTCCGATCCGCACATAATTGGCGGTGACGCGAGCTCCGCACAGCATTTCGATCAGGTCCCAAATAAGCTCCCGCGCTTCGACAAAATAGAGAAAGGCGGTGAACGCGCCCAGTTCCAGACCACCCGCAGCGACATTGGTCATATGATCGGCTATTCGCGAGAGTTCACTGGCGATGACCCGGATATATTTGCACCTCTCGGGCACATCGATGCCGATGAGCTTTTCCACCGCCAGCGCGTAGCCCACGTTGTTGATGAGAGGCGAGACGTAATTCAACCGGTCGGTATAGGGGAACACCTGTTGCCAGGTGCCGCTCTCGCACATCTTCTCAAACCCTCTATGGAGGTAACCGATATCCACCTGCAGGTCCTCTATGGTTTCTCCATCCAGGGTCACCAGAAATTTAACGGTACCATGGGTCACCGGATGTGAGGGACCCATGTTGATCACCATGTATTCGGTATGAAGATCTTTTTCTATGTCAGGCATGGCTTAAACAGTGGCTTATTGGAGGGTTAATTGGTTGGCCCGATCAAGGGCTGCCGCTTCTTTGTCGGATAATCTTTTCTAAGGGGATGCCCTTGGAACTTTTCATACAACAGAATCCTCCGAAGGTCCGGATGCCCTTGAAAGGTTATTCCATAGAGATCAAAAACTTCCCGTTCAAACCAACTGGCGGCAATCCAAACGGGTACTATCGAGTCGATGCCGCAGTCGGACTCCGACACCCTCGCCTTGATCCTCACCCGCCTGTTGTATCTCAATGAATACAGGTGATACACGACCTCGAAGCGAGGCTCCTTGCCCAGATAGTCCACCGCTGTCAGGTCCATCATGAAGTTGTAAAGAAGCTTTTTATCGTCCCTTAAAAAAGTGCATATCTCAGCGATGTCTTCCTTCTTTACCACTGCGGTATCATCCCCCCTGTAGGAATGGGTCTCGATGATTGAGTCTGCAAACCGCTCGGTCAATTTCTTTAGAGTCACACTTGCATCCATAAGCGAATATTTCCTAGAGCTTCAGCACTGCCTTTCAACACTCAGTGATCTTGGTTGCATCGGTCACCGGCGCAGCACCTCGCGGCCAATCCGACCATCGTTCCTTCGCGACCTTCTCCTGCAACTTCATCAGCCCATCAAGCACCATTTCCGGCCGCGGCGGACACCCCGGCACATACACATCCACCGGTATCAGCGTATCAATGCCCTGCACGGTGGCGTAATTATCGTAAAAGCCGCCCGATACGGCACAGATGCCAAATGCAAACACCCATTTAGGTTCGGTCATCTGGTTGTAGACCTTGACCAGGATAGGAGCCTGCTTATGACTGATGGTGCCAACCACCATCAGGAGGTCGGCCTGGCGCGGAGAAAAACGCGGCAGCGCCGCACCGAACCGATCGAGGTCATATTTCGGGCCAGCCACGGACATGAACTCCATCCCGCAGCAAGCTGTTACGAAGGGGTAGAGGAAAAAAGAGTATTTCCTTGCCCAATTAACAACGGACTCCAATTTGGTGACAAGCACGCTGCTGCCCAACAGCCGTTCGGCTGCTTCCGAATCGAGAGGTTCTCGACTCGGCTCGGGAGAAACGCCATATTTTCGGTTCTTTAATCCCATTCCAACGCCCCCCTTCGCCACACGTAAATCAGGCCGATCGCCAAAATGGTCAGGAATATCATCATTTCAATGAAACCAAACATGCCAAGGTCTTTGAATAGTACGGCCCACGGGTATGCATAGACCGCTTCGATATCAAAGATGACGAAGAACAGAGCCACCAGATAAAATTTTATGGAAAACCGCAGCTTAGACGAAACAATCGGACTCTCACCGCACTCAAACGGCTCCATCTTGTCCACAAATGACTTCTTGGGGCCGATTAAACTGGTCGCCACAAGCATCCCGCCGGCTGTTGCGGCCGCCAGAACGAGCATTATCAGTACAGGAATGTATTCGTTCATTGTCTTGATCCGTGCCTTAAAAGTTATATTTGCGGCCACATTGCCCTGAAGCATACGTTCCAGCGGCGCCAATCCCCTTTCAAGGAATTTCAAGAAACCTGATTGTTTCTTGACCGTCTGCTACAAAGCAAAACCCGGGGCAGGTGCGGGAAGATGCCATTTCAATAAGGATGGCGGTATCAGCGGCAGTCTGATTTTCGTGTAAGACTAAACGCCGAAGCGTTGTCAGGTATTGGCCTACGTCGGGGCGGTCAGGTGGAAGCGGGCACGGACCCTGAACTCACCGTTGGGCGTGTTAAATCCCTTTCATCAAGTAGATGAGCCCTGCAGGTCTGTCTGTTGGACCTTGACTTTCTTGCGGGCGACAAAATGTGCGATCCATATGCTGATCTCATAGAGGACAAGCAAAGGACCGGTGCTACAAATTTCCATATCTCGAACATAATCAACGGCATGGCCAATGCTATCCCGGCGATCAGCGAAACCTTGCAGTAGGTCATGAATGCTTCATGAGGGGCGGTGTAGACGAACTTTGTGAATCCCTCCCCCGGGTAAAGCCGCGATCATTGGCTTCATCAACACGGCAAACAGTTGCTCCTTGAAATAGCAGGAGATTAAGAATCCAGCGGCGATGGCGATGATACATATGATCAACCTTCGCCGTAGTTCTTCGAGGTGCAGCGCAAATGGCATCACATCATCTTTCATGGGCAATGAAATTCTTCGATAGAACCCTCCAACCAGGGACATGCTCGAATTCTCATTCCCTCACCTGCAATTGCAGTCACTCAATCGCGCTCCAGGCGTGACTGGCGTTTTTGACACGGCACAAATCTCCAGGCTAAAAGCCGCCGGCAGTTCTTCCAAGAGCTGATAAATCGTTAGCCTGATGCAGGTGCGAGCGGCAAGGGCTCGCTAGCGCATCGGATGGGAATGGAACGGCTGGTTCGCTACCTGCAGGAAACGGCGTTTATGCGCAGCCCGGTTTTCCAGCAGGGCGTAGAGGCCCAACTTAAAGAGATCCTGGATGAGCATCCAGACAATGATATAGCCCCACACGCAGCCGATGATCCTCCAAGACAGTGGCGGCACCAGCCAACCAAAGCCGCACATGAGCACGGCCACGACCTGGGTCGAAATAATGGCGGTAAGCAGTTGCCAGGAAGGAAAAGGCCTTTGCCAAAAGGCCTTTTTGGTACGGGTAACAAAAAGCAGCAGATGGCCCCCCGCCGCCAATCGCAAAAACAGAAGACACTGCAATTGAGGGAGGGAGAGATGGAGCAACTCGCGGCCCAAGAAAAATAAAACGAAGCTTTCAATTGTTGCCAAAAATCCCAGCACAGTAGACACGGTCAGCACCCGGTTCATCTCCCAGCGAACCGGAGTTGGGCTGAGGAAGGTATTGTCATAGGCGATAGTCATGATGGGAATATCGTCTAGAAGAGCCAAAATGATGATCATCATGGCAGTGAGAGGAAAAACATTATATGACAGCATGGCGGCCACCACGAAGACCATGATGCTGATGGTCATCGCGATGCGGTAGACGGTGTAGCTCATCATCCGCTCGAAGATGCGCCGGGCTTCCTCTACGGCATGGATAATCACCTTCAGGCCGGGTTCGGTAAGCACTAGGGCCGCGGCCGACTGAGCGGCATTGGTAGCGCCGGAGACCGCAATGCCTACCTCCGCTTGCTTCAGGGCGGGGGCGTCATTGACCCCGTCACCAGTCATGGCCACCAGGTGCCCCCGGTCCTGAAGAGCCTTGACGATGCTGTATTTGTGTTCGGGAAATACTTCGGCAAAGCCGTTGGCTCTCTCAATCTTTTGTGCAGCTGCACTGTCCAGTTCACATTTGCATGTCTCAGGGAACAGATCGGTGGCGGGTTGGATGTTGATGCCCAGGCCCAATTGCCCGGATATCTCCCGGCCAATGGCTACGTTGTCGCCGGTGATCATCTTTACTTCGATGCCGCGGGCCTGAGCATCGGCAACAATTTCCGCCGCATCCGGCCGAGGCGGATCGTACAAGGGCAGGAGTCCAAGGAACTGCCAATGGTCGCTGCTATCGAGCCGGGCTACTCCCAGGGTGCGGTATCCCTTGGCCGCCAGTTCATCAACCACCTTCAGGGCTCTGGCCTCCGCAGCCTCATCCAGGACGCAACGCTGAATAATGACCTGGGGAGCACCTTTGGCCACCTTCAATGTCTGGTCGCCATGCCTATAGATGGCCTCAGTGCGCTTGCGGATGGGGTCGAAGGGGATGAATTGAACCAGCTCGTAGGCCTCAAGAGCTTTTTTGTCTTTCAGTCCTTCCATCACAGCCAGGTCGATGGCATCCCGGTTCTCTTCCTTGGAGGCGAGACTCCCCGCCAGGATGACATCCTGGGCATCAACCGGGCCAAAGGTCACCGGTTCTCCCAAGGTCAATTGATTCAGAGTCAAGGTACCTGTCTTGTCGGAGCACAGCACGTCAATCCCCGCCATCTCCTCAATGGCTTGAAGGCGGGAGACGATGGCCTTCTTCTTGGATAGCGCCAGGGCGCCCAGGGCCATAGTCACGGAGAGTACGGCCGGCATGGCCACGGGGATGGAGGCCACCACCAGAATCAGGACAAACTCCACTAAGTCCAATACCGGCAGCTTCCGGTGGAGTTCCACCACAATCAGGACGATGCTGAGTCCCACTGCGATAAGGATCAGGAAGTCTCCCACCCGCATTACCGCCTTTTGGAAGTGAGAGACCGCGCCCGCAGTCTCCACCAATTTGGCGGTGCGGGCAAAGAAGGTATTGCCACCCGTGCCGGTGACCAGGGCCATCATTTCTCCCTGTTTGGCGATGGAACCGGAATACGCGATTTCACTCGGGGCCTTGTTCACCGGCAGCGATTCACCGGTGAGGGCCGATTGGTCTACACTCAGGTACTCCCCTTCCACCAACTTGATGTCTGCAGGAATAATGTCCCCGGGCCGCACACGGATGACGTCTCCCGGCACCAGGTGACGGGCCTCGATTTCCTGCCATTGCCTGTCGCGAAGGACTCTGGCCTTGAGGGCGAGTTGGCTCTTTAAGGCTTCCAGAGCATTGCCGGCCTCGTGCTCCTCCCAGAAACCGACCACGGCATTGAAGACGAGCAGAAAGAGGATAATGCTGAGATCGCCCCAGTGTTTCACCACGGCCGAGAGGATTGCAGCCACCTCGATCATACAGGGAATCGGGCCCCAAAAGTAGCTGAGAAATTTGAGCAGGGGATGTTCCTTCTTTTCTTCCAGCGCGTTAGGACCATACTGCTCCAATCGGTTCGCAGCCTCGCCACTGGTAATGCCGTTCGGGCCGCTGACCAGTTCTGAAAAAAGGTCTGCAGGGCTTTTTTGCTTGACCTCATCACCACTCATTACTACAGGCTCAGGCATTGTCGGTGCTCCTCCCTTGCCGAGAAACTGATATCTTATGTCATTAGACGAACTGCTTCCCCATTTTCACGGCTGTATCTGTCCGACAGTTCAGCCTTCAACCTACCTAGCTCTGATAAACATTTTGAAGAACCTGTCAATTTTTTACCCTGATGAATGATCCTTTGACTTAACGCCGTTTGATCATCCGGTTCTTTAGCATCGGATTACTGATGACCCTATCTTTATCGATTTGTTACTTCCGCGATCTGGGGCATCTTTACTCTCCATGGGCTTGATCTTCCTGGCCAACTATGCCCTTCTTCCGCCGAGGACATTTAAAAGGGTGCACATTTCTAGGCAATCATGCCTATGAAGCAAGCTACCCCTTTTGGCGTAATCATTGTCGGCTCCGGCTTTGGAGAATCGGTTTGCGGTCCAAACAGCAAGTACCAGCAAGGCAACAAAAGATTTCATGTTTGTTGATAGCGATTTTATGCATGCGTTTTTTTCCGAGTCTCTATTGCCCAAGGTTTTCCTTTGGTGCGAAAAGGGCTGCTATCGGCGAGGAAGTAGTCAGAATCCCAATCTCGCTGTTTCGAAAATCGAGGCGCAAATATGGACTTCTGGGTTGATGAATTGCATTACAGCTACGGTGATGCTGTCTTTAGCACACAATGGTGCGGCTGGAGTCAATATCTACGGAGCATATCCTGACATTTCGAAGTACACGCTGTAGATCGCGATATTAGGAGAATTTTTTTCAGTTTTCTGGGCTCGAAGGGACCGCCGATTCTTACCGTCAGTTTATTCAAATCCTTATACATTCTTACGGAAACATCCGGGACCTGCTCTATATCTTGCCTAAAGGTTCCCAAATGATGGAAACCATCTGGGGTCATTCCGGCGGTACAATCCACATGCTGAAACTCGGCCGATCGCGCCCGAAGAAATAGCCTTCAATGAAACACTCACCCCAGGAGTCCTCACCAAAGAAGAGCCTCACCAATGATGGACCATCCGGGCTAGGTGCCAAGCCCGGCTTCAGCGCGCGTCGCTTCGTATATTAGACTCCAATCACTCGCTCCGAGGCCTGTCTCGACACCGCGTGGTGTGAAGAAGTCCATCTTGACCCGGGGGCTACCTCTTGCCATGATCGAGACCACAGGATAGAGGGTTTTGCATCGGATCTGCGAACTAAATCCGTACTGCAAAGTTTCCAGCACATAGTCCATATACGGTTCAGTGGCATGGAGGTTCAGGGACAGCGAGGATCATAACGAAATCGGTATTCCTAGCTCTCAGGCTGTTTGCGGGGTTCAATAAATCAAGAGCATATCCGCACCATTTCTTGGGACACGGTGTAGATCGCGATCCATAGCAGAGTCAGTGATGCCCTGGGTTATGCAAATCCAATCTCCGTCCAAGGTCTTACCTTCTTTGTTCTCCCACGTAGTAAGGCGCCAGCATGACCTGATTGGGTTGCTGCTGCAACCGCCCTGGAGTTGAAAGTTTCTAGCACTTGACCCCACAGGTATTAAGCGCGGAGGTGCGTTGGGCATACGGAGGCGCGTTTTTTGCCCCGCAACTCAACGCGGAGCGGCAAAGGCTCCACCGCCGAATAACCCTATCGGGTACCGGCGGACGCTCATGGTGGGTTGCGTTTTCGCTCCAACCACCCTACAGTCTTCTGCGAGGCATATGTACGGCCTTGTGTTCGGCTTAAAAGATTGTGACGGGCGCCCAGCCCCCAACTGAAAGGAAAACCCATCCATGAACTCCTTTAAACGCCCCCTCTGGATGCGTTTTGTATCCATCGCTCAGCCCTATTTTTTCCCCAGAATTCGCGGCGGGGGATGGGCGACGCTCCTGCTCATAATCATGCTGCTCGTCTTTCTTTTCGGCACGCTTTTCCTCCTGGTCGCCGCAATCACTCTGGCGGCGAGCCATTTCGCGCCTTCTCTCACCCACAAGATCGCATCGGGCCTTCTGGCCGCCATCGAGGAAATTTTTGATAGCAACGGGCGGTTGCTGGTAGCCGCCACCCTCATCGTTCCGGCCGCCGTCTTTTTCATGTTCCGTCGCCACCTGCGGACGCGCCGGACGGGATGGGCATTGCTCGGCGTCGTTCTTCTCCTGTCTCTTTCAGTGACGGGGATCAATGTCGCCTTCAGTTATGTGGGCAATTACTTCACCAACGCCCTGGTCAAAAAAAACCAGAGTTCCGCGTATCTGTTTGTAGCCGTGTATTTCAGCGGCTTCCTCATCGGTATACCCATCGTGGCGTTCTACGGGTACGTCCGGGACTATTTGGGCATGCGCTGGCGGGAATGGATGACGGGCGATTTTCTCCAAAACTACTTCATGAACCGCCACTACTACGAGGTGGAGGCAAGCTCGGAAATCGACAACCCCGACCAGCGCATCACGGAAGACATTCGTTCCTTCACCCGAACGTCCCTGGTTTTTCTTCTCATTGTCCTGGGCTCCGTCATGGATGTCGTCTCCTTTTCAGGGATCTTGTGGTCCAAGTCCGTGCTGCTCGTTGGCGTGGTGCTGGGCTATTCCTTGGTGGGCACCGTGCTCACTGCATTGATCGGGCGGCGCCTGGTTCGCCTCAACTTCAACCAACTGCGCTACGAGGCCGATTTCCGTTACTCCCTGGTGCATGTGCGGGACAACACCGAATCCATTGCCTTCTACCAGGGTGAGGAACCTGAGGTCGCCCACATCAACAGTCGTTTCCGCAACGTCCTGCACAACTTCAGCCTTCTCATCGGCTGGCAGCGAAACCTGTCCTTCTTCACGACCGCTTACAGCTACCTCCCCGTCGTCCTGCCCTACCTCATTCTCTTCCCGCCCTATTTCAGCGGCAAGATCCAATACGGGGACATGGTGCAGGCGAATTTCGCCTTCACCCAGGTCTACGCGGCCCTTTCCCTCATCGTTTCCCAAATCGATCAGATCACCAATTTCGCCGCCGGGGTGAATCGTCTCGCGGGGTTCTCGGATGCCATAGCCCCTGAACGGGAGATGGTAGCCGGTATCACTTCGCAACGGGCCGACCGGTTTGCCCTCGACCGCATGACCCTTCTCACCCCCAGAGGAGCGCGCACCCTCATCAGCAACCTGACCATGGATCTGCACCCCTCCGACAATCTCGTCATCGTCGGCCAGAGCGGCGTCGGCAAAAGCTCACTCCTGAGGGCCATAGCCGGTCTGTGGGCGCAGGGAGAAGGCACCGTGCGGCGCCCTGATCTTTCCCGGATATTCTTCCTGCCGCAGAAGCCCTACATGCTTCTGGGGTCGCTGAGGGCCCAGCTGCTCTATCCACAACTGGAGCGTAACGTTTCGCAAGAGGAATTGCAGCGGGTGCTTGAGACGGTACGCCTCGAGGATCTCTCCGAGCGCGTGGGGGGGTTCGACGTCGAGCTGGATTGGGGGGATGTCCTGTCCTTGGGCGAGCAGCAGAGGCTGGCTTTCGCCCGCCTGTTCATCAACCGTCCCGAGTATGCCGTATTAGACGAAGCCACAAGCGCTCTGGATGGCGCAAACGAGGCCAACCTGTACCGGAAGCTTCAGGAGCTCAACATCCACTACATCAGTGTGGGGCATCGCCGCAGCATCCTGGGCTACCACAATCAGGTGCTCGATCTTCAGGGCCGGGGAACCTGGAGGCTTCTGCCCGTTGAGGAATTTCTCAAGGCCACGGCCGTAGAAGACAAGTTTGGCGAGTAGGGAATGGACAAGAAACACCGAGCAAGAATCTCTCATTATCCAGGTAAAGAGATCATGAAACGGGATGTGGAAAGAAGGCTTCTATTGGGGATAATTTGGGCCACTCTATTTTGTTTCTATCCAACTGATGCCACCGTCCCTGCTGCTGTCGACCAAAGGCTTTATTCTGAGCTCCTGGAATTTCCCACCGACGGAAAGATCGTCGAAGTGGAGGGAGTGCCCTGTATAAAAATATTTCTCTCAGAAGGGCAATCAATCAATTACTTTTGTCGTTCTGTGAAATACTTTGATCACAATTTTTATTTCTTTCGCCAGCAAATCGCTCTTATAAACCGTCTGGAGCCTACCGCCGTGGTTGGCGGCACGGATAACCTGAGCACCGATGTAACATTCATCTATGTCCCGCTCGACTTTTCCATACGACCCACTATCCTTCCCGAACTTATCGACAGGATTTCCAGGTTGCCCAAATTCATTCTGATTGACATCGGTAAGCAGTGCCTTGGGCTTTATGAATACGGGAAATTGACTCACCTGTTTCCAATTTCATCGGGAGAGTACGGCACTCCGGCGAGAAAATTTGTCATTTTATCGAAGGATAAAGACCATTACTCGACCAAATACGAATACGCCTGGATGCCATATTCCCTAAGACTGTTTGCCGACTATTTTCTGCATGGCGGCATTCTTCCAAGCTATGCTGCATCCCATGGATGCGTGAGGCTGATGTACGACAATGCCGTTTTTATGTACAATTGGGCTAGGATTGGAACGCCCGGCGAAATCATCAACCGACGGGCTTTCAAGCGAGAAGAGAGAGCTCCAGCTGATGAAGAACCGGATATCAAAGCACTCTACGAGTGAAGTTTGACCAAGACCAAGACACTCTTTCCTTGTCATACTTGCGCAGGCCGGAGATAGTGCTTGAGTGCAGGGCTTTGAATTAAAAAATGTTTATTCCATGCGCATCCCGGCCGAGGAGTGCAACGATAAGAGCATCCAGTTGGACAAGTGCGGTTTGCCCACCAGCATCGCAATCGCATGCTCATACTGCGCACGAGCTACTCGGGCATTGATCAGTTGTGCCTGGCCTCCCTCCAACTGCGCCCGGGCAGAGAGCGTAGCGTTGGCCAGATCGGCGGCGCTCGCCTGCTCCGCCGCCTTCTTGCTCTCCACCTGGCGACAAATTTTACCCCACATATCCGGCACTCAGCTTACTTGCCTCCAAAGGTGCCGCTGCTCTGCGGACTCGGAACGCCGCTAATACCGCCTCCCTGAACGGATCGCGTGGCGCTTCCGGTCAGCAGCATCGTTGAGAACAAAGCGGCTCGCACCTTCAGCACAATGGCTTGAGACTGCTTAACTGGACTTTGTCCATTTTCGGAGGAGCTGGGCGCAAAGCAGCCAGCCATGCGACGGTAGGTTCTCGGGGATTTAGGGATATCAGCTTCTCGATGCGACATGCGAAAACTTCCCGCAGCGCAAGACGCAACACCGACAAGGCCTTGCGGAGACCCGATTTCATGGGGGCCATGCCGGGACAGAAGTATGGACAAAGTCCAGGGGTTAGGCGGGAGTTTGCCTGAGAGTTTGAACATATGGATTGCTTGAAAGCGCTCGGAATCGGCTGGCTCTGAGCTTACATGGAAAGGGCAATATTCACATTTCAGACTACTCTACAGCTAATGATCAAGTCCACGCTAACCTTATTTAGTGCTCATCCGGAACCCTACGGTTCCTCTCCCCCTTGAGGGGGGAGAGGCTGGGTGAGGGGGTGTGAATTCAACAACTTACACCCTCACCCCGACCCTCTCCCTCGAGGGAGAGGGAGTTTCTGGACGGACACTATTTAGGTATTTGATCCAAAAGGAGAAATCGAGTATACTTTACTTCAAAAAGGGAAAATGCCTGTTATCCTTTTCAAAAAGGAGACCTTTCTTTGGAGTTCCCCGAAGAGTATTTTCGGGCCGGAGTGGAACCTGAAGACCTACCCGCGCTTTTTCCGTTGTTGCGGGCCCGCGACGCACTGGCCGCCTTCATCGCCCTCTTTCGAGGGACTGATGAAGACGTGCTGATCCGCCTGCTCGTTCTGCGTGAAATAGGTCGGCGCGGGGAGCAGCCGGTATGGAGCCCTCAGGGACTGCACGTCCATTTTGCCTATCTGGATGAAACCAAACTTCAGACGGTGCTTCATCGCCTCCGCGACACCGGACTTCTCGTGTGGAATCCGGAGGCTTCCAATTATCAGGTCAGCCCCCATGGCCGGATGGCGCTTTCGGCACTCTCGGTACTGCTTAAATTCTCTAGCGAAGAAGAGGGCGAAATCGGCTATATCACGTCGCAACTCGCTGCGGGCCAAGCCTTGGGCAAGGTGGCCGATGAAGATCTACAACACCTTCTTTCCCGACTAAATGAACTAAAAGAAGAATTTGATCGCGCCGTCCTTTCAGGATCCGAGCTGCGCATCCGAAGCGCCGAAAAGAAACTGGCCTCCGTTCTCAAATGGGTCGAGAAAGGAACGGAGATCATGAAGCTCATTGCCACCGATCCCGATCTCGACCAACCCACCCTCAGTGTCGCCCGCAAGATCGGGCAGGTGCAGAGTCGCATGTTGCGCATGAGCTCGGTCTTTCAACGCACCCTCAATCAGCTCGAAAGACAAAAAGTTCATCTCGGGCAAAGCGGCCTTTCCACCTCGGATATCCACAGCTGGCTGCGCATGCTCGATACAGTCGAGATCTGCACGCTTCTTGGCGATGCCGTGACCTTCCCGGCGCGGATCGCTTGTCTGCTCGGCGATGTCGCGCTTGATGTGGCCGAATTCGAACTGGTCGATCGAGTGCGGGCGGAGGCCGAAGACGACTCTCTTCCACCGCCCTGCGAAGCGCCGTCGGCCGAAGAGATCCCGGTGACCGAGGAGGACCTGACGCGGCTTAAGAACCTTCTGGGTGAACTGAGAGAGATCGAGGGGGAAGTTCCGCTGGAAAGCACCATCCCGGCGGAGGATTTCGCCACGACTTCCTACCGGCTTTCCCTCTCTGCCCTATTGGGCGATCCGGAGTCGCGCACATTGGATGGGACGGTTGCCGATCTCGCGCGGCTCCCACTGGTCATGGTAATTTCAGGAGAGAGCGTTAAGGTCGGAAGGTATGAAGTCGAAACCATGAGCGCGGGAACCATAAAGAGAAAGAAGGAGAACGAAATCGAAGATGGAGAAGGACGTTCGGGAGTTGATCTCAAAGCTGCTCGCCCGTCAACATCTGCCGCGAGAGGATAGGCTCGTTGCAAAGGCCTTGGTCGACGACGCCTTTCGACAGGATCTCGACAGCCGTCTTCACGCCTGCGGTCTGAAATTCATAGACAACCCTTATGCCGGGCACGTGACGCTTGGGATCGAGCGCGACATGGAACAGGCAGTCCTCGGAGAACAAGAGACGTGGATGTCCAACACCATGAACCTGGACCGCAGCGCCGTCGCCCTCCTCACGGTGCTTTGGGCCCTGATTATACTCCCCAAACGGCAGCGCCAGATTGAGCGGAAGGAAGTGGAAGACGGTCAGAGGCAGTTGAAGATGTTTTTTGGCAATAGACCGCTCGAAACTGGCCGGAGCGTTTCCGCTCCAATCAGCCGAAAGGCCCTGATCGCCGATTTCGGCGACAAGCTCGGCAAGGCAACCAAGATCAAGATGAACCTTGGCGCTCTTGCCCGCCTGGGATTCATCATCCAGCGCCAGGAGGAGATCCATGAGGGACCCCTCCTCGACCTCCTTTTCGACTACAGCCTTTTGGCCGGCCGGGTGCTTGAAGGTGCCTTGCATGACGTGCTTGGGAAGCATTTAAGTGAGGTACTGCCTCCGGCGGCTTCGGAAGGGGAGAGAGAACGGGAGGAGGTCCCCGATGTTTAAGTTTTTGAAGCTCGAGGTCGTCCACTGGGACTACTGGGAGCGATTTAGCCTGCCCTTGGAAGCGGACGTGATCACGATCGTCGGGCCGAACGGTTCGGGGAAGACCACCCTGCTGGACGCCCTTCGCACTCTGCTGTGCATCGAGTGCTCCGCCGGAAGGGACTACAAGCGTTACGTGCGCAGAAACGAAAAACCCTTCAGTTGGCTCAGGGCCGTGGTGGTGAACGAGCGACAGGCCTCCGGCTTGCGACCATTTTTCCCTTTCCTCTCCGAGAGGGTGACCTTGGCCTGCCAGATCCGCAAAAGAGGGGGAGACTGGCAGCGGCAGTATCTTTTGGCGGATGGGGATGTGGCGATCGAAGGCCTGGAGGGAAACGGCAACTGGATCGGGGTCCGTGACTACCGGCAGTTGCTCGAACGGGCCGGTCTGACCCATGCCATCCGCCATGTGCTCGCGCTGGAGCAGGGAGAGACAGACAAGCTTTGCGAGTACACCCCTCGCCAACTGCTGGAACTGGTCTTCAGCGTTTTTGGAGATCAGGAGGTCTTGGATAACTATCAAAAGGCCAAAAACGAACAGATGGTGATCGGCCGAGAGTTGGACAAACTGGAGGAAGATCTTTCCGGGCTCGGTCTTCGCCTGCGTGAGGCAGAGGCCAAAGTGAATTCGTTTCTTGCATGGAAGGATATCACCGGCGAAATCGATACTCTTTCCACGGAGACACTTCCCAGGGCCGAGCTGGCCGAACTCTACGAACGGATCATTTCGAACCGCGCCCCTCTGCGCAAGAAACGAACCGACCTCATGGTGCGCCGGCGAAATTTCGAAGACCTTCAGGAGAATCTGAGGCGCCTGCTCCAGCTTCTTGAGGCAGTCGAGAAGAAGATGCAGGAGCTCGAACTCGCCGCAGAGAAGGCTCAAAAAGACTCCGACTATCGACGGGATGCCGTGCGGGACACCGAGAGGACATTGAATGACAAGAAGGGCCTTGAAGAACGCTGCAGACTGCAAAAAGAGGGATTTGACGCACCTGCTCTCGCCGCTGAACAGAGCGACCGGAGGGAAAAGCTGGAAGCCAACAGGTTTGAGCTCAAGACGGTCCGCGACAAGCTTATGGCCCTTCGCGAGCGCATTGCGGCGCTCAAGGCGGGCAAAAGCATCGAGCCTGAGTTCGTGCTCGATTTTCGGCGCGCCTTGGCAGAGGCCAATATCTCCCACTGTCTCCTCACGGACATCGTCGAAGTGGTCGAACCGGACTGGCAGAAGACCATGGAAGGGGTCCTGGGTCCCTTCGCGCGCATCGTGCTTTTGAAGGACCCGGCAGACAGACAGCGTGCCTGGGAACTGGGCGAGGAAATGCGTTATCGCCATTTCGTGGCTACCGACCGAAGCTCCTTGCCGAAGGCGGCGGCAGGTTCCATGCTGCAGGTGGTGCGCTTTCTCGAACCGCCTCCTGCCTGGGTGGCAGACCTGCTGAACAATATCCGGCGAGTGGAGTCGGTGAAGGAAGGGAGCAGTCTTCCGCAAGGGATGTCGTGGGTTACCCGTGAGGGTTATCATCGCGAGCACCGGGGAGGACGCTATATTGGGGTAGAGGCGGACAAATTCCGATTTGGTGAAGCAGCCGTTAAGAACGTGATCACAGAAGCCGAGAGGGAATCCGCCGAGCTGAAAGACCTTGAAAGGGAGCTCTCGGAAGAGAATTTGGAGTTAGGCCGGCGGATCGGTGAAATCCAATCTCTTCTCGCAGGAATCGACGCAGCTCAGCAGCTCACGTCCCGATCGGCCGAATTCGCGCAGGCCGAGAAGGAGCTCCCCACCCTTTTGCGGCGCATGAAGGAGGCCGAGGCGTTTGCTGCCGACGGCAAATCGAAGCTGAAAGAGGCGCAGAAGAAGTTCCATCAATATGACAAAGAGCAAAACCTCTTGGTTGACAGAATCGACAGGGAGCAGAAGAGCATCGAGGGGGAATCCACCGAGTTTTTGAACCAGCGGAAACAGCAGGTGGAAAGAATCGTCCAGTATCGAACACGACGCCGTCCGATGCCGCTTGGATGGTACACGCGGCAGGCACGTGAGGAGCTGCGGGCGCAGTATGAATCAGTCGAATCGGTGCGTCGCGACATCGAACGATTGAAAAGGAGGTTGCAGGAAGGAACCTGGGTGACCGACCCACAGGTGGTGGAGATACAAGACAAGATCCACGCCGACTATGCGGATCTTGAAAAAACCATTGACGGCCGTCGCGTTGTCCATGGCCTTCATGTGAAGGCCACCGATGAGGCTCGGGAAAGCTATATGAATGTCTTGAGAGCGACAGTCCGTCACTACAGTCGCAACGTCCGTTCACTTGGCGAACTGGCCGGGATAGTAGTGGCTGTGGATCCCCCTCATCTGGTCAACGAAGACCTGGCCCTTGCCCAGGCCGGGCTGAACGTCAAATTCGATTTCGATCGCAAGGGGATGATCGGTCTCAATGACGGAGAGGCATCCGGAGGACAGCAGGTCATGAAGTCCTTGATTCTACTCATCGGTCTCCTCATGGATGAGACTCGAGCCGGTGGATTCGTATTCATAGACGAACCTTTCGCCCATCTGGACGTTTTTAATATCGACAAAGTGGGCGCCTTTCTGGAAGCAACTCGTGCCCAGTATGTCCTCACGACCCCGAACACACACAATGTGAATGTGTTCAAGAAATCCGACCTGACCCTGGTCACCCAGAAAAGACGACATACGGAAAAATGGGCGCCGCCGGTGGCATTCCTCCGACGGGTAAAAGAGGGAATCAGCCTGTGAATTCAACGGAAAACGCAAAGTGGTCTTCACCGGATGCAGACGGGATCATCACCTGCAGCCTGGACGTCGGCGCGGTCAGCACCCTTCGAGGGCGGCGCAGGCGGAGGGGGACCGCGCTCCGCTTCTCCGATATTGCCCTCTGGCCGGCATCCTGGCGCGAACTGCTCAAAGAATGGGTGAGACAGGGAGGTCCGAGGCGCAAGTGGGAAGGGCTTTTGAAGTCGGCCGGCGGCCTGAGGGCCCACGAAGCCCTTCAGCTTCTGGATTGCTTGCTCAAGGCGGGACTGGTCGAATTGCAAGAGCGGCGGGTGCAAAACCGATGGCAGCCCTTGTGGGTGGAGTTTATCGACCAGGAGGTAATCCGTGAGTCGGTCGGACTGCCGAATCGTGACAAGCTTCTGAAGCTTGCAGAAAAACAACGGGAGATCGTTCTTCACAGTCCGATCCTGGAAGAGCTTCGAAAGTCCCTCAACAAGATGCCCCCGGAGCGTGCCATTCGGCGCCACAAGATTTTGCAGAGTCTGGACCAGTGGATCAGCGAGGAGCGCAATGGAACCCGACGGGATTTTTCACTTTTTGCCCTGGGTGATACGAAAGGGGTTTCGCCGGCTGAGTGGGGGTGGCTCGAATGCTCGGTTCCTCTGGAGGACCTGGGAATATCCAGGCACACTCCGGCCATCTGGCTGAGCGCTCCATTGGAGCTCATTTGTGGCAAAGGAACCCTGGACTTGCGTGGAGTTCCAGATTTCATCGCGCTGACCCCCCAAACGATCAACTCCGTGAGCAGGATCGAAGGGAAGGTGGAGCAATGGCGTATACTGGAAAACCGCACCGTCTTTGAGAGGAATACGCTCCGCCGGGCCTCAGACGGTGTGATATGGGTGCCAGGGTTTGCACCGAGTTGGTGGAAAAAAGGAGTCGCCAGGATGTTGGAGCTATGCCCTGCGCCGGCCCTTATTGCATGCGATCCTGATCCTGCCGGTATCGAGATCGCCCTCGACGTCGCCAGAATTTGGACTGAAAAAAGTCTAATGTGGCATCCCTGGCACATGGATGCGGAAACCCTGGCGGGTCTTAATCGAAAAAGGGATCTCACCGAAAACGACAAAGATCGCCTGAACCGTCTGCTGTTACAGCCGATGCCTGAAAATTTGAGGGAGCTTGCCGCCTGGATGCTTGAAAATGGTGAAAAGGGCGAGCAGGAAGGAATTGTGTTCCCGCGGCTTTCCATGTAGTATTGAATTGCCTCAATGGGATCCGGTGCCAGAATGCTGTAATGTCTTTCCTCGTATGCCTCCACAAGCGTTGTTAATACCTCCAGACGGTCCCCCTCGGATGTATTTGGGGCACTGTCAAAGAGGTGATCTACCTCTTGCAGGGCAGCTTCATAATCGGCATCCGTTTTAATGGGTTTAAGGGGCTATCCATTTCGCTCAAGTTGCCATTCGCGTTCTACCAATGAAACGAGCTGCCGCATCGGTTGCTTGGGAACCAGGCAATTTCGTCATTCCGGCATGCTTCTAGCCGGAATCCAGTCAAATAGTAATCCAGTAGTGGCGCGGGTCTGGATTCCGGCTCAAGCTTGTCCCGGCAGGTTTTAAGCCGGGAGACTGCCGGAATGACGGTGTAGCCCACCGCAGGTCGATTATGCATCTCTCCATGCGTATCTTCCTTGTACTAATAACCCAGTCCGGAAAAACTTGAGCGAAATGGATAGCCCCTTATGGATAAAGAACATTTTGAATCAGTCGATGACATGGTGAAAGAAACGGCTTCACTCCTGGTGCAAGCCGCCGCGAGTTCCGCCTTTCAACTGTTTAACAGCAAGCAATTCCAGCGGCTGGCAGGTTTTGAGGCGTTGAGCCAGACCGAAAAAGACAGGATCTTCAATGAGCTGGTCGTTGCGTCTGTTGTTTTGATCATGTTGATGCTGGAAGCACCCGACCTCGGAGTTGCCGCTGACTTTCGGGACTATCTGTCAGATTTGGGCAAAAGAATTCCTGAAGCACACATTGAGTACTTGAAAACGGCGGGTGTCGAGAGGGACCATTTGCTGAACTGGGAGAGACTTATCGCAATGCGCTATGAGGAGTATGCAAGGGATCGACATGATGTGCGCGCGGCTGCAATGCAGCTAAAGTCGGCCGAAAAACGGTTGGAGCTGGATGATCTCGCGAAAATCCAAATGCTTTTACCAGTCCAAGCCGTTGCCATTGGCTGCCACCTCCATATTTGTCGTGGCGACACCGAGGGTCGCGATGACCTCTTCAAATCTATATTAAACTCATTATCCAGAGCGTACGTCGAGCTCAGAGCTCACCTCGAAGGCAGCCGAATCACCCCCGTCATGCGAGCGAAGCTGAAGTTGAAGCGAACGGTTCGCCGTTTGCGCACCGGAAGAAAACCTCCCAAATAAGAACCGGATTCGACCAATTCCTGGGCCGGACCGGCGGGCTTGGTTCGGTTGTTTGCAGGATACCCACGCCGTTCGGTGCAGGGTACTTGGCGGTCTTGAGGGATCATCGCGGCTTTACTATGCATACTTCACCTGTTCAAGTTGCCAAAGCTTACAAGGAGGGTTAGATTCAGGGGAAGTCGATCAAGGCTTGGGCAAGGCTGCTTGTGCTTCCAGAAAATGGATCATGGTGGCCTTTTGTCGTTTTTAGTCGTTCGATCTGAAGCGGTAATGATTCCCAAGGGGAAAAGCAGCACGATGAATCCTGTGCAGCGCTTATTGAATCGTATCTTTGTCATGGTGACCTGGCAGCCGCTCCTGACGATCTTCCTGGCAGTTGGTCTGGCGGGGCTGTCGATCGCTTACACCGTGCACGATCTGGGTTTTGAGACCAGCCAGAGAGACTTGCTCTCCCGGAACAACAAGCTGGTCAAGCTGGCCGAAGGGGAAGGGAACGGGTTCGGTCAGGCCCAATCCTCCCTCGCAATCTTGAGAAAGACCATTGCCCGGGTGCAAGAACAGTTTCCCGGGGTGCGGGCGGGAGTTACAGGACAAAAAGCCCTCAACGACGATGAGATGACCCTGGCGATGCGGGACATGAGTCTGGCCACTACCTTTCCATGGTCGGTTTGACCTTGCTCCTGATCATTTTTTGGGGCACCCTGCGCCTCCCCGTTTGCGAAATGATCGAATTGACCGTGTCACTTTCACTGACCTTCGGCCTCACGACGCTGGTGGTCGGCCACCTGAACATTCTGTCCGTCGTGTTCGCCCCTCTGCTGCTCGGGCTGGGGATCGACTACGGCATCCACTGGCTGGCCCGCTACCAGGAAGAGGAGCAGGCCAAAGGCCGGACCCGGGAGGAGGCGGTCCGCAACAGCATGATCAATTTGGGACCGGGCATCATTCTGGCCGGGATGGCCGCGTCCCTTTCTTTTTTCCCGCTCATCCTGACCGGCTTCAAGGGCTTGATGGAACTGGGAATCATCTGTTCCATGGGGATGGCAACCACCACCCTGACCACCACCGTGGGTTTCAGCAGTCTGATGATTTCCAGCCACCAGGGCATCCACAGCCTGGGTCTGCTGGCAACCGTCGGCAGTTTGAGTGTTGTCGCCGCAGCGGTGCTGTTCCTGCCGGCGATGCTTCAGCTGCTCTGTTCCATTTCAGACAGGCCACACCGCGGGATCTTTCCACCCTACCGCGCCAAACGCCGCGACAAGAAAGAGAATATCTTTAGTTCAGAAAATGAACACAGGTCTTCACCCTGAGATTTGTTCCGAGAAGCTGTCTGAAAAATGGACTTCTAACCCATTGTCGTCAGTGTGGCGAAAGCCGGGTCCCGGTTTTGCTCGGTTTTCTGGATGCCGGCTTTCTCGCCGGAGTGACGGGAAAAGGTAGTTTTCAGGCAGCCCCTAAGCACTCCTGATCGTAAATACGCAACCAGTTGACCGCTCTCCCTCCTTCCCAAGCTCTGTTTGGGAACGTGACTGTTCGGGCAAACTCCGCTTGTTTTCCTGTTCCGGAAACAAAGTTTCCAATGCAAGTGCGTTCCCAAACAGAGTTTGGAAACGAGGATAAAGCTGTCTGTTTGGAAACGGGGGGACAAATCAGTTATATGCAAGCCTAAGATTTCTCGCCAGCCTTGGCGTGGCTCGAAATGACAATTCTCGGACAAGCTCCTAGATAACCTGAACGCTGCCAAACTTCAAAAAGCCAGTTGGAAGCGCGACTCGAAGATGTCTGCCAACCCATTAGAGACGTTTGGCGTGACATTGTCACGATTGTCAAGGTCGGCATGAACATAATTGAACATGACTCTGACGCAGGGATTCAGATACCAGTTGATTCCAACGGTGTAGTTGGTTTCTTTCCCGCCAAAAATCCCGGCAGCCATGTCGTTGAGATCGATCTGCGAAATACGAAATGCTGTCTCTAACGCACCCCAACCGCTTTTTTTGAAGGCGAAGTTTTGTTTGGGAATGACTCGGTCGAAAACTCCAAACGATTTGTTGTAAGGACGGTGTTCACCCGTAAGAAAGTAGCTCGCGAAAACATACCAGCCCCAAAAGTTTGCATCATTCGTCGATCTATCCACAAAAGCCCTCATATACTCTGCCTGCACCGACAAAGGACCAAAGACCAGGACGGCCTCAGGATTGACAATATCCACGCCCTCTGCAGCACTGATGGGTTTTGTGTCCACGGTGTACACGGGATAAAGATGGCACTCGGGCTTGGAATTGAAACGCACCTGAGCAGTGGTTGAAGTATCGTCGGGGTCGCGAAATTTGTGCGAGTAGCCAACGCCGAGATGCAAAAGCTTCCTGCCGGCCTCCTCGTACCAGGGAAGCCCGGTAACCCGTGCCGTCATATTCACATCAGGGTAATGTGATATGGTAAAGCCGCTTCCACTGGCAGCAGTCTGCTCAAACCCGCCCAAGGCCCAGGTCATGCGGCCGTCCAGTTCTGAATTGCTCGCTACAGCACCTATGTTTCGGCCCGGAGTAAGGCAGTCGGCCAGACTTCTTTCCATAAAGGTGGTCCACCGATCGCTGGTCAGCTCTTCCAGGGATAGAGGCTCCTTCTGACGACCTACTCTAACACGCCCGATATAGGGAATGTTCTTGAGCCCCAGGTAAACATCGTCAAAAGTGATCACGTTTTGGGCGAAGTCGTATTCCGCCATGAACTCGAAGTCCTTGAAAATTGTCCCGTCGATCTGCATTCGGGCTCTGCGGAATTCAGCTCCATGGTTGTTGAGACTATTTGTGGAAGCACCGGGATTGATCGGCTGCAGACTGCTGGCAAAACCTTTCTGCATCGCACTGTTGGCCTGCATCTGGGCTGCGTCAGCTTGGATCAGAGCGCCGATGTGGATATTAAAATCCTTATCTTCGGTTTCGAAATGAAGGCCGTTATCCCAGTATGCCCTGAAATCTTCAGTCCTTGTCACTTTTTCAGCCTTTTTAGCCTGTTCAACCTTTACCCGTTTTTCAGTTTGCGCGGCCCTAACCGCCTCCAGGTCCGCTCTGGCTGCTTCCCTGTCTCTTCTCGCCGCTTCTCGATCGGCTTTTGCCGCCTCTCGATCAGCTTCTGCCGCTTGTTTCTCCGCCCTCGCTTCTTTCAGCAGTTCGTTGTATTGCTGCTCCGTGATCTGACGGTTGGCTCGCAGAATCTCGAGAAGCTTTTCCGCAACACTCTTTTGTCCGGCCCACGCCAAACTTATCCAGAAGACCGCAGCCACGAAGATTGCTGCAGCGATGGTCAGCCTTCCCGATGCCCATTCATGCCCCGTTCCCCTTGCGCCTCTCATAAGAGATCCTCTCCTCCCCATTTTGTGTCTTCCGGCACAAATCAACGCGCGGCAAAATTTTGCCATCTGTTCCATTTAATCAACCAGCCGCAACCCTTTAATCACCTCAAGATTCAATTGGTGGAAAATACGTAGAAGCGAGTAGCCAGGCGTGCAAGGAAATTTACGTCGGCCGGATTGGCAGACTACCTTTCTTCTATAGCAGAATACAGAATCCAGGAGCCACAATTCAGTATGAAAGCAAACCATTACCCGCTATGCTCAAACGATTCTCATGCTTGCCTGTGACCCGTCGGGCCATGGCCGTCAGCAGCTGATCTGCTCGAAGCTAAGCACTTTTTCACCTCCCCTCCCCCTCGGCTTTTCCCAGAGGAGCGCAGTTCAGCTGGAAGCATTGTAAATTTTTTATCTGTGCTTTGGTTAGGTCCTTGTAATATGATTATTATAGAATCGAAAGTATGCCATTGGGAGCATCTTTTATGTGAGAGATCATTTGCCGGGAGTCAGCCCGTTTCCATCCTACAACCTTATCATGAAAGCAGAAA
>Ga0210125_1000028_pt1 | contig 34775 bp, 26 predicted proteins | sample RushMan_CattailN_FD_185555 | JGI IMG/M metagenome (GOLD analysis project Ga0210125, IMG submission 185555) | Wetland microbial communities from San Francisco Bay, California, USA, that impact long-term carbon sequestration -... | ecosystem: Environmental > Aquatic > Marine > Wetlands ...
AAAATGTCTTTAGCAAGGCTTTGTTGCTTTTGGCCATTATTTTGGCGGCCTTAACAACGTTTGGATGTGCCTATAGCGAATATGGATATCCGTACGGGTATTCGTATGGCTACGGTGAAACATACCCCGGATACACATACCCTTACTACGGAAACTATAACCACGGCTACTATCAAGGTGACCAGAATGATCATCATTCAAAATCTTATGGATACTATGGCGGGAAAGGCTACAACTACGGCCATTACGGCGATTACGATAATGATCATCCAAGATCACGTGGGAATTACAGCAATAGGAACCGGGGTCAAGATTACGGCCACGGCCAAGTCGTAACTCGCTCTTACGGCCACATACCCGGCAACGATAAGAATCAAAATCCCCGCGGGCACTATGGAAAAGGGGGCTATGACCAACACGGGAACGATCATTAGACCTGCGGAATAAAAATCCAGAAATCTCTGTCGGGTGAATTAAATCCGACTTATTTTTCGTTCAACCACTCAGAATGGGTCGGCCTGCCACTCTCCTCACCAAGCCGATAAGTGCGCGGACAATCTCACTCAGCGCTTTCCATTCTTCGCCCGGTTCCATCCACCAGCGGTATGTTGCCCGTGCAAAACCCTCATCACAAATATCAAGCTCATACGAAATACCATTGGGGCCGAGAGCACATTTTGCGAGGGGCGAGATCCGGGCTTTGCCTATTTTTTGCAGAAGCTCTTGAATTTCAGCCGCTGGAATCTCGGCGCGATGCTCGAAGCCATCAGAACACGAAACCGTGCAGGTGAACTCTTTGTAAGATGTCGGGGAAGCGCGATCCTTGAAAAGCCGGATCATTGTTGTCCCTGACTGAGTTTGAACTTTGAGGGTCAAATCCATAGGCTTTTCTTCGGTCTTTTGCTTTTCGGGTGCAATCGAGCCCTAAATTTCAAAAATGGGGGACAGATGGGGGACAAAATTTACAAAAATCATGACACAAAAAACCTCAATCTCTGTAACTTGGTGCCTGGGGCGAGAATCGAACTCGCACGGAGCTAAGCTCCAAGGGATTTTAAGTCCCTTGTGTCTACCTATTCCACCACCCAGGCACTTGGCTTGGAAAATCGATATCTTGTATCATAAAGTTAAAATTTCTGACAAGGAAAATTCCTCAAGCCCTTGACCTATCGAATACTTTGGCGATGGTCTGAGGCCATACAAACTCCGTTAGCTCCCCGGGAGATTTATTTGATTTGAATGAGCAAATTCTACAACAATGGATATGAGAAAAAATTCAGGCAAATAGAGTCTTACATGCCGAGGCCTCTTTAAGATTGTTTTCGCTTGACAGAATTTTTCATCATTTATTATAGAGTAAAAGCTCTAGAAGAGTTTGATGCCGACAGCGGAAAAGGTAGCTCGAAATGGTCAGACGAATAAAGAAATCACATCCATATTATGGTTACTACTATTACGCCTATTTGAGGCGGTCTGCCCGTTCGTAATGTGCCTCTGAGATTCAAGGCCGTGGGCAGATCGCTAAAAGGGTTCGCCCACGGCTGTTTGCTTTGTCAAAGCCGTGGTTTTTCAACCACGGCTTTTTTATTGGGGGGATGAGCAGTTAACAAACAACAAAGGAGTAATTATGAAAGGTTCAAAGCAACATTTCGGTTCGGCATTATTGTACCTGGCGCTGTTCAGCCTGGTTTTGTGCCCGTTATTTGTTCCGTCAAGCCAAGCGGCGGATAAAGAACCGTATAAAATTGGTGCGGTCTTTTCCATCACAGGTCCTGCATCCTTCTTGGGCGAGCCGGAAAAAAAGACCGCGGAAATGATCAAGGACGAGATAAACAAACAGGGCGGCATAGACGGTCATCCAGTTGAACTTATAATCTATGACGATGAAGGCGATCCGACCAAGTGCAATCTTGCTGTCAAGAAGCTAATCAAACGAGACAATGTGCCCGTTATCATCGGCCCCAGCACAAGCGGCACGAGTCTTGCCGTTGTCGGAGTTGCCGAGGAGGCACAAGTTCCCCTTATCTCCTGCGCGGCCAGCTACAAAATTGTCACTCCGATTGCAGAGCGCAAGTGGATCTTTAAAGTGGCCGGCTCCGACCGCCATGTAGTGGGCAAGATGTACGATTATATGAAGGAAAAAGGCATCAAGAAAATAGGCATCATGACTGTCTCTGACGGCTTTGGAGCAAGCGGGCGCGAGGAATTGCTGAGGCTTGCTCCCGAGTACGGCATCGAAGTGGCGGCTGACGAACGCTACGGGCCTAAAGATACCGACCTTACTCCACAGTTGACAAAAATAAGAGCAGCTGAACCGCAAGCCATCGTCAACTGGTCCACCGGACCAACACAAATTCTGGCTGTAAAGAATTGGCGCGATCTGGGAATGGAGTCCACCCCTCTTTTTCAAAGCCATGGTTTCGGCAGCAAGAAGAATATAGAACTGGCGGGAAAAGCTGCGGAAGGAGTGCTGCTGCCTCTGGCAAAGGTAAATGTGGGTCCCTTGCTTCCCGACAGTGACCCTCAAAAGAAGGTCATCATGGAATACACCAAGGAATATGAAGCGAAGTACAATGAACCGATTTCATCATTCGGCGGCCACGCCTGGGACTCCATGCACCTGGCAATGGCGGCTCTCAAGGAAGTAGGCCCGGATCGGGCTAAAATTCGGGATCAGATCGAAAATACCAAAGGCTTTGTCGGCCAGCACGGAATATTCAATTTCTCCCCCGAAGATCACAACGGCCTCAGCAAAGACGACCTGGTCATGGTGGTCGTAAAGAATGGGGATTGGGCGCTGGCGAAGTAGTTGTTCGTTGTTCGTTCTTGGGTTGAGTTTTCTGCTTTAATTGAAAATGCGGGTCCTGGTTCGGATTGGTTGAAGCATCCGGGCTGAGCCCGTATTTTTTTGAGAAAGCTCTCTGTGAACCGAACGGGGACTCTCTATAAACTGAGATGGCAGTATTACAACGAAAGAGCGCCCATATGCAGCAAAGATTTCTCGCTTCGCTCGAAATGACTCTAGTGAACTAAATCGCGTTGTAGTACTGCTATTTTTCATCCAGGATCCGACCCGGGCTGAAGCCAACAATCCTGGCTTAGCTTGTAATTTCGCTTGCAGTGCAGGCTTCAGGCTCAAGTCGGCTAAAGGGCAAGGCCGAAGCCAGACGAGGTGAAGGAAACGAAACAATTGCTTGCACTTGCGGCTGGTCGTCCGGCGGACTCGAAGCAATAATCATTGCATTAGAACATGGTAATGGGTAATCTACGTAACTTTCGGATAATCTCGGGATTCGAAAAGGGCAGAAGTACAGTTTAGTATCTCGATTAGACATGAGGCTGGATTCCCGCCAGAAGCATACGGGAATAACCGCTCGAGGTTAGCGTGGCAACGCAGGACTAAGCAAAACTGTCAGTCGATTTACATACGACCACAAGGGAGGCGGACACAGAAATCGTGGATGGGTTTTGGCTGGGTACCGACCTGCTGCAGTATACCGTCAGCGGTCTGACGATAGGCGCCATTTATGCGCTGGTGGCAATTGGGTACAACATCATTTACAATGTTACTGAAATTATCAACTTCGCGCAGGGCGAGTTTGTAATGTTGGGCGGCTTGTTTGCCGTCTTTTTTATGGAGACGCTCCATTTTCCCGTCTTCGCCGCTTTTTTTGCTTCCATCATAATGGTCGGCATTGTGGGATTTGCCATGGAGCGGCTCGTCATCCGGCGAGCACGCAATGCCAGCGTCCTCTCCCTCATCATCATCACTATCGCCGTTTCCATAATATTAAAAGGGACGGCGATGCTTGGGTGGGGGAAGGACCCTTACAGCCTGCCCGCCTTTACTTCCGGCGGCCCAATTCTGATTGGCGGTGCGGCTGTACAAGTTCAGGCTCTTTGGGTGCTCGCAGTAAGCGTTGCCATAGTTGTTTCGCTGACCCTCTTTTTCCATCGCTCACTTTACGGCAAAGCCATGCTGGCATGTGCAGATAATCCATCTGCCGCTCGCATGGTAGGGATTCGCGTGCGGCAGATGGTGCTGCTTTCTTTTGTCCTGAGCGCTGCTATTGGCGCGGCTGCGGGTGTAGCGATAACTCCCATTTCTCTTATGGAGTATGACCGCGGAGCTCTGCTGGGTCTGAAAGGATTTGGTGCAGCGGCATTGGGTGGACTCGGCAACTTCTATGGAGGATTTGTGGCGGGGTTGCTGTTGGGTCTCGCCGAGTCTTTCTGCGCCGGTTACCTGTCGTCCGGCTATAAAGATGCGGTCGCTTTGATACTGCTGTTGCTGGTACTTTTCTTCAAGCCCGAGGGCTTGTTCGGGAGCGCCGAGGCGGCGAAGCTGAAAAGGTTTTGAGATGAGGAAAACGGACCGTTGGATCTTTGCCTTTGTGGTCCTTCTGATCGCCATTTTCCCATGGGTGGTCTTAAACATCAGTGCCATCTCGAATTATGTCGAGGTCATGATATTTGCCGGCATCTTCAGCCTGGTCTGTCTCGGTCTGAGTTTGCTGATGGGCTACGCCGGCCAGATTTCTCTGGCTCAAGCGGCTTTTTTCGGTATCGGAGCCTATAGCTCGGGCATCCTCACCGCGCATTTTGGCTGGAACCCGTGGCTCGCCATGCCGGTGGGCGCAGCTTTAGCCGCCGCCGTTGCGTGGGTCGTTGGAGTCCCCGCCCTGCGACTCAAGGGCCACTATCTCGCCATGGCCACCCTGGGCTTTGGAGTCATAGTGCATATCGTCTTTAACGAGGAAATAGACTGGACCGGCGGCCCTTCCGGGATGGTCGACATACCGGGTCTTTCGATAGCAGGGTGGCGAATATCGAGCGAAATTCAATGGTATTATCTCATCTGGGGCGTGGTTTTCCTGGCCCTGCTGTTTTGTTTTCATATCCTGCATTCGCGCGTTGGAAGGGCCCTGCGAGCAATTCATGAGGAAGAGGTTGCGGCCGAGGCTATGGGAGTGCCGACTGCCCGTTATAAAGTACAAATATTTGTTTTCGGGGCCGTACTGGCAGCTATAGCGGGAAGTTTCTACACTCATTACGTCACATTCTTGAGCCCCAGTTCGTTTAATCTCATGTGGTCCATTCGCTTCGTACTGATGGTTATGGTGGGCGGTATGCAGAGCCTTTGGGGAGCGCTCCTCGGTACCGTACTGTTGACTTTTGTGGGAAACGAGTGGCTGCAGGTTTTCGCCGATTTTGAGGTATTGGTCTACGGCACCATTCTCTTGGTTGTGGCTCTCTTTTTGCCGCAGGGGCTCATAGCGATTCTGCGGCGGGATTTTGGAGGCTCGCGCAATCCCATTTCTCGGGTGAGTGACGAAGGTTAATGGAACACCCTGCGCAAAAATCTCAAGCACCTATTCTGGAGCTCAGCGATGTTCAGATGAGCTTTGGGGGTATAGATGCCCTTAAGGGTATCGAGCACGTTGTTCCGGAAGGAATCATTCAGGCGGTGATAGGCCCCAATGGAGCCGGCAAGACAACGTTGTTTCACTGCATCAGCGGATTGTTGAAGCCCACCGCGGGTTCCGTGTTATTCCGGGGAAAAGAGATCAATGGACTGGTGCCCCATCGAATTGCACAACTGGGCATTTCGCGCACCTTCCAGCATGTGGCTTTGTTCAAGACCATGACAGTGCTTGAAAACGTTATGCTTGGTCGGCACACTCGAACCCACAGCGGTTTTTGGGCAACAGGATTAAGGTTTCCCGGCATGCGCAGTGAAGAACGCCAGATCAAGCAGAGAGCTGAAACCTATCTGGATTTCGTTGGATTGGCGGATGTCGCTCACCTGGAAGCCGGAACGCTGCCGCTTGGCAAGCAGAAGATTCTCGAGATCGCCCGGGCTCTGGCCACCGAACCACGGCTTCTCTTGCTGGATGAACCTGCAGGAGGTCTGAACATGACGGAAACCGAAGTACTTGGAGCCCTCATTCAGAGGATTTGCCAAAACGGAACAACCGTGGTGCTGGTGGAACACGACATGAATCTGGTAATGGATATCTCGGACCAAATTCTGGTGCTGCACTACGGGGAGTACCTGGCCTCCGGAACTCCGCGGGAAATCAAAGACAATCCGGCTGTCATCGAGGCCTATCTCGGTGAAAATTGATTGCTCTGGAATTTGAGAAACCATGCTAACCCTTAAGAGCATCCACACCTATTACGGCAGCATCCATGCGTTAAAAGGCGTTTCCCTGCACGTCCGCTCCGGTGAGACGGTGGCCTTGATCGGCGCCAACGGCGCCGGCAAGAGCACTCTGGTCAGCACTATTTGCGGTCTTGTGAAGTCGCGCAAGGGCACGGTCGAATTTCAAGGCAAGAACATCAACGGCTATTCGCCCGAAGACATCGTGCGGGAAGGAATCGCTTTAGTGCCCGAAGGCCGCCAGATTTTTTCCACCTTAACGGTGGAGGCCAATCTACAGATGGGAGGCTTTATTCATCGCCGCAACGGTCGGCAGATGTTACAAGATATGGAGCGGATGTATGAACGGTTTCCTATCCTACGACAACGCAGCCAGCAACTGGCCGGGACCCTCAGCGGCGGGGAACAGCAGATGCTTGCCATCAGTCGCGCCCTTATGGCTCGACCCGAACTTCTGATATTGGACGAACCCTCGATGGGTTTGGCGCCTCTGATCATCAAGGAAATCTTCAACATCATCCGTGAACTCAGGGAGGAGGGGCGGACCATTCTTTTGATCGAACAAAACGCTCGCGCCGCTTTGCAGATTTCCGATCGAGGCTACGTTTTGGAGACCGGCAAAATGGTGCTGCAGGGGGAGGGGGCGATGTTGCTGGAGCATCGGGAAGTGAAAAGAGCCTACTTGGGCAAGGGAGCGAAACAAATTTGGGAAGCCTGACCATGGACTTGAGTACAAAAGATAGGATTTAGCTATGCCCATTTGGCAGCCGGACAAAGAGTGTATGTCTCGGGACCAACTGCAGCAGGTGAGATTGGAGCGGCTGCAGTCAACCCTGAATCGAGTTTACAGAAATGTCTCCTTTTATCACCGGCGTTTCAAGGACATTGGCTTTTCGCCCGAAGCAGATCTGACCGACATTAAGGATCTGGAGCGGTTGCCTTTTACCACCAGCCTGGAGGTCAGCGAGAGCTACCCCTATGAAATGTTCGCCGTACCGCTGCGCGAGGTCGTGCGAGTGCATTCTTCGTCGGGCACCATGACAAATCCAAGGGTGGTCGGATACACGCGGCAGGACCTCAAAACCTGGAGAAACTTGGTGGCCCGCATATTATCTGCCGGCGGCGTCACTCAGGACGACGTCATCCAGGTGACTTTTACCTATGGCCTTCTTACCGGCGGGTTGGGCATCCACTACGGAGCCGAACTCGTGGGTGCGTCCGTGCTTCCCACATCGGTGGGGCGAACCGAGCGGCAGATCAAGATCATGCAGGATTTCCGGACCACAGTGCTGGTATCAACACCTTCTTACGCACTGGTGGTTGCGGACTGTATAGAGGAGATGGGACTGGATCCCAAAACATTTTCTCTAAAGTACTGCATCTGTGCCGGAGAGCCCTGGAACGAAAAGATGCGGACTGAAATCGAGCAGCGACTGTTTGTAAAGGCTACCGACAACTACGGGATAAGCGAAGTCATAGGTCCGGGGGTGGCGGGTGAATGCCTGGAGCAGGCGGGGATGCATCTTCAAGAGGATCATTTTTACGCTGAAATCATCAATCCGCAGACGGGAGCAGTGCTCGATCCGGGGGAAGAGGGCGAGTTAGTGCTGACCACTTTGACCAAAGAAGCTTTCCCCGTGATTCGCTATCGTACCGGAGATCTTTGCCGCCTGATTCCAGAACCGTGTACATGCAGCAGAACTTTTTGGAGGATGAGTCGGATCAAGGGTCGCTGTGACGATGTGGTAGTCATCAAAGGCATCAATATCATCCCCGAACGTGTTGGCGATGTGTTGCAGCAAGTAAAAGGACGCAGGCCGGTCTATCAGTTGGTCGCCATTCGCCAGGGTCATAAGGACCAATTGGAGATCTGGGTGGAGGTAACCGAGGAGTTGTTCTTCGATAAGATGCGCGAGCAGCGTGCTCTGGTGGATGTGATGCGGCAGAAGGTAGCCAACTTTATCGGGATAACGCCGCGCATCAAGCTGGTCGAGAGTGGCTCACTGGAAAGAGAGAATGGAGAGGTCAAGCTATTTGTAGATCGCCGACAAAACAGCTAGTCTGCGCCGGGAAATTCCCTGCTGATGCAGCGCAGCCCTTCGGGGCTGTCGGCTTGGCAAGGCTAAAGCCCTGCGCTGCGAAAGCCCGACTCTCTCAAGGGAGCTGACAAATGGATATAATTGACCCTACAGGGTCATGAGAGTTAGTGGAGATTGACATGCATGAGTTGTTAATGCCTGAAACCGACAGAAAACAACTACTTTTGGGAAATGAAGCTATTGTTCGCGGTGCATTGGAAGGCAATGTCAGGTTTGTTGCCGCCTATCCGGGGACCCCTTCATCCGAGATCATCGACCGCTTTTATCAAATCGCGCCGGAAGCCAATGTCTATGTTGAATATTCCGTCAACGAAAAGGTCTCGATGGAGACGGCCTGCGCTGCGGCCGTTTCGGGAGTGAGGAGCCTTTGCTCCATGAAGCATGTGGGGCTGAACGTGGCTGCCGACGCCTTCATGACACTCGCCTATGTTGGGGTAAAGGCGGGGATGGTGATTGTGGTTGCGGATGACCCTTCCTTGCATTCCAGCCAGAATGAGCAGGACAATCGATACTATGCCAAAATGGCAGGTGTGCCGATGCTGGAGCCTGCCACGCCGCAAGAGGCCAAAGAGATGACCTTGGCGGCTTTGGACTTGTCCGAAAAGTATCAGATTCCCGTCATCGTTCGAACCACTACTCGGGTCAATCACTGTCGCGGCCCGGTTAGCTTGGGGTCAATCCCCGACGAATCACCAAAAGCAAAATTTACCAAAGATCCCTTCAATCTGGTGGTTGTTCCCATGGTGGGGCGAAAACTCCACCTGGCTCTTCTGGAAAAACTGCCAAAGCTGCAAAAAGAAGCCGATGAGAGCCCGTTTAATCATTCCACCGGTGACGGCAAATGGGGGATTATCACCAGTGGCGTCTCTCATCTCTACGTGCTGGATGCTGTAAAAGAGTTGGGTCTCGAAAATCGAGTTAAAATTCTTAAACTTGGTTTTTCCTATCCCCACCCCAAAAACCTGATTGGGAATTTCCTGGCCGGCCTCGAAAAAGTCCTGGTGGTTGAAGAGCTAGAACCTTTTATGGAAGAAATCGTTAAGGTAACGGCCCAAGAAGAGGGGCTCACAGTCAAAATCGCCGGCAAAGGCGAAAACTTGATTCCCCGCGCCTTTGAGCTCGATTCGGTAAAAGTGAAAAGAGCCATGAAGGCCTGTTTTGGTGTCGAATTTCAGCCTACAGAGATCTTTTCAGTACCCGAACTTCCCCAACGACCACCGAATCTTTGCCCGGGTTGTCCTCATCGCGCGACCTATTATTCCATAAAGAAAGTTTTCGGTGAAGACGCCATATATCCCACTGATATAGGCTGTTATACTCTGGGCCTGCTGCCGCCTTTAGGTATGGCCGACTTTCTTATTTGCATGGGATCGAGTGTTTCGACCGCCGGGGGGTTCAGTAAGGTGTTGGAGCAACCAGTGGTCGCTTTTATCGGGGATTCAACCTTCTTCCACGGCGGGCTGCCGGGCCTTGTCAATGCCGTCAGCCATGATCACCGCATACTGCTTGTGATTCTGGATAATGGAACTACGGCTATGACCGGGCATCAACCTCATCCTGCTGTGGAACTGACTGCCGACGGCAAAAAGGAGCCTAAAGTAAGCCTAGAGCGAATTGTTCGGGGCTGCGGAGTGGAAAGAGTCGTTACGGTAAACCCGATGCAGACTCAAAAGACTCAGGAAGTTCTTGAACAAATCCGCAGCGAAATGCAGGAACCCGGAGTCTCCGTCCTGATTTCCAAAAGCCCCTGCCCGCTTTTTGAGCGGCGGATGTTGCGCAAGAAGCAGAAAGTGGTTTTTAAAGTCGATGCGTCTTGTGATATGTGCAAAAAATGCCTGAGCGAATTGGGTTGCCCTGCCTTTGTATGGGAACAGACACAGACTGAAGAGTGTATTCGAATCAATGCAGCTCTTTGCAGCGGCTGCAGTGTTTGTGCTCAGATGTGCAAATCCATACGGCCGGAAAAGATATCTGCATAATAAGAGGATGATACGATGCCGATAGACAACAAAGCTTTTGAAGCGATACGCATATTTTTTACCGGAGTAGGCGGGCAGGGTACTTTACTTGCCACTAGACTGGTGGGTGAAGCCGCTCTGGAAGAAGGAATCCCGGTCTCTTTAAGCGAAATCCACGGCATGGCTCAAAGAGGAGGGGTGGTTGAATCTTCGGTTGTCGCCGGAAATATATCGAGTCCGACCGTTGCAGATGGTGAAGCGGATATCTTGATGGCTTTTGAACCTCTCGAGGCCGTGCGGGCACTGCCGAAATGCCATAAAGAAACGTATGTCATTACAAGCACTGTTCCCATTGTGCCTTTTACCGTGGCCGTCGGTCAGAGTACCTATCCGGATTTGGAGCGATTGTATATGCTCTTGGAGGGCAAAGTGGCACATCTGGTCCGGGTAGAGGCGGCAGATATCGCTAACCAGGCCGGTTCGGAAAAAGCAGCGAACATCGTTATGGTGGGGGTGCTTGCCGCTCTCAATCGGCTGCCCATCTCGGAACGAAGCTGGCAAGAGGCATTGAAGAGGACGATCCCAGAGCGTTTCCTGGATATGAACAGAAAGGCTTTCGACCTTGGCCGGCAGTTCGGTTTGCACGTCCGGAACTGAGTGATTCTTGCAGGACATCAGGCTCTGGCGGGACAGGCTTTCCAGCTAGACGAGTTCTCCCTACCGGTTCGCCCTGAGGTATCGAAGGGCGAGCGGGCTACCAAAGTTGTTCGTGCTTCGATACCTCAGCACGAACGGGATGCATGATTCCCACTATTCCGCGATGAGCCATTAAACTTTTGATCCCTCTTGAATTGCAGATTTCAGGCTGCTACTGAGGCTAGGAGGTAGAGAAAAAACCAGCTTCCGATTAGCAACAGACTAATTTCCTGTCATAATAACCTCCCGTATTCGGCTGTCCACATATTCATTCAGAGCCTTTTCAACGGCTGCCTTCGTTTCTTCCAGCTTTGCCCGTTGCTGCGAGGAGTCGTAACTCTCGCTGAATTCGTTTGCCAGGCCGCAATCCCAGTCGGTGCATGGGTTTGCCGGTGCAGTTTTCAGTTCTTGCTTGATCTTAAGATATTGTTCGATACCGTCGAGAATTCTTCCAAAGTCCATTTTATCTCCGTACAGGCTCTCTTGGATCAGGTTTCCATCTGTTGTGATTTGAGGTCGATAAACTCGGCTATTAACGATTCGTATTCTTTTCCCACATACGAACGATAAGCCAATAGCTCGATCTTGAGATCGTTCCAATAAGTCATGAGATCCTCACGTGATTTAAACTCATTGATATGCCGGTATATAGAATCCAGATAGCGTTCGCGCAATCTGGTGCGGTGAAAGTCGCACATCTCATCCAACAGTGACTGTTGTTCTTCAGTAAATTGCAGTTTCGATTTCTCCCCATCTATTTCAGTTTGAATCGCCTGAAATTCCGAGAAATGCATGGCTGCGTTTAAACGGTCTTGGATCTCCTTTAGTATCGCATCATTGATCTTTTCCTGCTGCTGCCCGTAAGCCTTACTTAATTCTTCCTCAAGATCTCTGGTATTATAAGGCAATGTTTTCCGCAGTTGTTTGGTCAGCGATTTGAACTGTCCCGTGAGATGAGTATGATCCCATTGGGACCTCAGGGCTTGAATCATCTCATCGAGTTGCACCGCCTCCTGATAATGGACCTTGATGGCAGGTTGATGCCGGCTTTTTAGAAAATACAGCCCGCCATAGCTTTGAGGGAAATAGAATGACTCTTCAGTGTCCTCGCAGCTGTCCGGCAAACGGATATGCTCAAGCAAAATCTTTAACACCTCCCGACGTTGTTCCACATTTTGGCTGATATGGCGGAAGCTGATTAAGCCATTCCGGGTGCCTTCTCCAAAGTGATGGTGAAACGCACGGAATGCAATAAGTAAAAGTTTTAGGCACTCTTTTGGCTCTAGGAAATTGGCGAGAGGATGGAAGTCGTAGATCCTCATCCCTGCGCCCAGATGATCTAGACAATAAAGCAAATAATTGCGCATTTCCGTGTTCATTGAAGAGAATAAGTCCAGGATTGTGAGTGCTGCTTGCAGTTGTTTTTCGAAACTGGCCGGTCCGACACTCTTCAGCTTCTTTTTATGATATATGAAGTTGACCGGCATCTTCAAGCGATACATCTGGATATCCTGGTAATCGACCCAGATAGCTCCCATCAACTTCAGCAGTCTTTCTACAGCAGAGATCTGGCGTCCTCGCCATAGGGCTTCGTCCTCGATGTCGGCATCGGCGAACCCACAGCGTTGTGTTGGTTCAACCGGGAAAAGCGAGGCTTGAGGAGAATTAACTTGAGAGTCTGCCAGTAAGGCGTTGCCGGTTTCCCGAAAGACTTCCTTGAGCCAAGTCTGCCAGTTGCTCTTCGATTTAATTATTTCAAGTGCTACTGCCCGGAAGGATAGGAAAGTATCCAGCAAGTCGGCTATCATCAGGCCTTCCTGCACTGCAGCGGCGGCCAATATGGCATGCAGCACAAATGCATCCAACATGCGGTCGTCTTGATCGGCCGTAAGATGTTCCAGCGCCGTGATCGGTTCTTCGCCCTGAACAACATGCCCGAAAAGGCCGTGGTGGCGCACCAGCAAGATGATCAATCGCTCGACTTGAGAGCCCAACTGATATTTTTTGAGAATCTCGGAACGTTCCAGCACAAGCGCTCCGGCTTCAGCATGCGTCCACCAGTCGGCTGCGGCGGGCAAAACTTCACTGTACATGTCGATTTTGCCGATTTCTTGAAACAACAAAGCAAATGTGAGTCCCTGATAAATTATAGATCTTTGTTGTACGCGATCGATCAAATACTCGAGTGTTTCCATTTGAGCATGAGTTGCCCCGATTCCTTCTTCAGCCAACGGGCCGAATTCTTGCTTGGCAAGTTGATAGAATGTGTTGCGGTCCTGGAATGCATTGCGATCCTTTATGATTAAAGCCTGAAATTTTTCCAGACAGCGCATGACGTAGGTTCCAAGCAACTGCTTCTGGCGTGTCGGCCAGTTTTCAATAAGATTTCCAAAGGCCTTGAATTCCGGCAGGTTGAAGCGAAGAACCTCGGGACAGTGCTTGGCGAGCACACTGATGTTGTCATAGATTTCTTCCGGAACAAAAATCTGACTGCGCAAAACAAATTGGAGCCTTTGTTCTATCTCTTCTATCTCTCTGTTCTTGCCTTCCACCCCTCCCGACTGTTGAAAAAGATCGCATTGCAGTTCACAGCCTTCTCGATCAAGATAGTGGTGAAAACTCTCCAATTCTGAAAAAAGCCTCTCCATATCCTGCAGGTTTCTTAAGGAAATACCTCGCAATTCCTGGGACTCCAAATGAGTCAGCAAGACTTCAATCTGCCGGATATTTTCATCCACGTCCACAAATGAGACGTCAATCGCTCGAGTTTGGTAGTTGTACATCATTCGGATGCCGCTGTCGAAAACGAAGGCGGGACGATTTTCTCTAAGGGTCTGCTGAATGTCTTCGAAAAATCTTGGCTGTAGTCGCTCGATGGGTATTCGAAGCAAAGTTTCTTTTATTTTGCTGAGTCGCTGCTCGTGGCGGTCCTGGGGTATGCCGGCTAATAAGGGGTTGAAGTTGATGATGTGTCTTCTGGAAGAATTGACAACAATCCAGAGAAGAATAAATCCCGCCTTGGTTCCCAATTTTGGAAAAAGATGCCCGGTGCCGTGGAATTCCGTATTTAAGAATTGGCGAAAGAAATATAGTTTTCCAAATACGTAATCTCCCAGGAATTGTTGCTTGAACAGATCGGCAATGCGCGCCAGAGTTAAAGCTTCTTCCAATCCTGCCAATTTTGCCGGCTGATAGTCGCAAAAGACTTCTTTTTGAAAAGCGCCTTTGTCAAGAAATTCCTGCCAGCTGTCGAGGAATTCAAAAAGATTGAAAAATTTGAGCATCTCACGGATCGCTTTGTTCTGAGCTCCACCCATGGCACTGATACGAAGATCGTGCAGTTTTTCCCAGTCCAGATTGGGATTGGTGGCAACATAAATGGCATCGTCGTATAGTCGGTATAGCTCTCTCGCTTGTTCTCCGGTGAATGTATCACCAAAAGCGGCCGCTATTTCGGCCATGCTCATAAGGCGACAGATGCGCAGCTGGCTGAGAATCTCCTGATAGTTGCCTTCTTTGGCTTTATCGGTAATGGATTGCAGTGTTTTGGCGGGAAGCTTTCCAAACACAATGCGGCTCATGGTTGTGTGCCCCACTGCGATGAGTAATATCTCCCGCAGCTGTTCGGGGGACAGTTCCTGCAGAGAAAGTTTGTGAATATTTTCCAGCACCGGGGTGTTCTGACCATCGATGTGGTCCGGGTTCAAAACTTCGCGGATCTTTTCAAGTTTGGGGATTTGATTGAGCAACTGCAGTATGGCTTCAAAATTTCGAGTTCTGGCTCGGAACGGGTTAGCCAAGCGAGCTCGTTCGAGTTCGGAAAGCTTCGGGAAGTCATTGTCGCGAATTTGGGCCAGAGTGTGAAGTACATCCAACACGTAGCGAAAAGTGTTGCGATATTCTGCTATCAGTTGAAAGCTGCACCCCTGCATGCCGGATGCCTTAAGTTCTTCTTCCAGCGACTCAACCGAGACTTTTGGCTGACGGGGATGCCCCACCAAAACGGACAAGCTTTCCGGCAATTGACAGTCCAATTCAAGCCGATCTTGCCAGTGCTGCCGGCTGCGTTCAGCGGGATCGCGCTGACGATAACTGCTTACAAAGTAGGTTTCGATAATCGATTTCCATTTTTTCCTCGGATCCTTGATGAAAGCTTGCGGCAGTCGAAGGCTGAGATAGGGGAGCTTATTTATTTCCTCTGTGCTGAGTTCTTCGGGTTTTTTTTGGTCGAGCAGCCGTTTCAGATGGGGCTCCGAAAAAGCAAATCGGTTCAAATAATAATGTAAGTCCGAGATATGAATTTTGAGTTCTTGTTTCGATTTCGCCTCATACTTTCTCTTTGTTTTGTAAATGTGTGAAAATAACAGGAAGAACTTCATCTCTTCGCTGTTTTTGAAACGAACCTGGCAGAACTGATCGCCTTTAGGGCCGGCGGAATTTGCCAGCATGACGAGCTTTCCATTGGATTCCAGAAGATCGTAGATTTTGCCCGCCAAATAACCAGCGTAATTGATCAGCCGTCGCTGGGTCATGGGGCTCTTGGTGGCTTTGGGCAATTGCTGCTCCAACAGATACTCAAAAATATCCTTGGGAATGATAATGATATCCAGAGGCAGTCGCCAGGAGCGTATCTTGTCCATGGTTTCGAAAAGAAAAATCCGGTGGCTGGAAAGACGCGCCGTTAATTCATGCACAATTAGATCGTGGCCGGCTGTCAAAAGACCGATATCCAGTCTTTCTGTGGCGGTTTCCAGAGCGTGCTGCAGGATGAGCTCTTCAATTTCATCCCCTTTGATTTTTATGTTTTGCAGGGAGTGGGCCACCAGGTTGATGGGGATCAGGAAGTAGCGTTTGCCGGTCAGGCTGAAACGAATCAGTAAACCCAATTTGTGGTAGATGGCATTAAATCTTTTGGAGTGGCGCCCAAGTTCGACAATATCTTGATAATTGATGCTCTGTAAAAAGTCTGTGTCGGCTTTGCTCAAGGCGGTTTGTTCGATCAAGCCGAGACCGTAGGCATTGCCGCCCAATCTGCTGGGAAGAAAACTTGGATGATCCTCAGCTGCGAATGTTCCTATAGGGACTTCTTGAGGATCGATGCCATAGCGGGCATATTCCTCCGGATTGATCAAGCGAAAGAACGTGTCTTGGTGATCCAACTGCTTTGATTGCCGGGCAGACTGTCTTTCTTGCATCATAAATCCTTCAGAAATATGCCGTCGCCAATTAAGATATAACTCGTGCACCCATCCCGCCCACTGTCAGGCTCCGCCGCAGGTGTCTGCCCGCAAAAAATATGGCGCATCCGATAGAGAGCCCCATAAAATCAAGCAGCAAGTCAATGAAGCTGGGCGTTCTGCCGGGGATAAAAGACTGGTGCAGTTCATCCAGTACGGCAAAGGCAATTCCACCTGCAAGGACCCTCAGGATTAATGCTGCAACACCTTTAGAAGGTAACACGGCATGTCCCGTCCAGCAAAAAAATATAGCGAGCACCGCATATTCCAGAGGGTGAAAGAAATTAACATTGAACGATACATCTGCGTCCCTGAAGGACTCATTGGATAATGAAAAAATGAAAAGACAATAAATAATTGCGGGCAGCCAATCGTGGAAGGTTCCGGGAGTTTTGCGTTTAGAGCTGAATCCGGCGGCAACGGCATGCAAGGTTCCCATCATCAGAAGAGCGATTGGAATGCTCATTTCCTTGCTGCTGAGCCCGAAAGCGATCGCAACGGGTATGGCGCCTGAGAGTTGTGACGCGTAGAGGAGGGCAATCCATGTCCACGGATCCCACTGAACAAGCAATGCCATCTTTTCCTTAACATGCGGCGAAGGCATGGTAACAGAGCGACTCCTTGGTGTGGAGGTGTTGCGAATGCGGTTCAAAACCGCGCACGTTCGTTTGGTGGTATACTTTTTAAACTATACAGCTGGAACACAGAAGCTTTATATTTAAAATTCGCTAATAAAATTAATTTTGACGGCTTCCTTGGACTTCCTGTGGATGCATCTTTGATGCTTATGAGTAATCTAAAACTTTGTTTTGGAACATTGTTGCCGTTTTTCATTTGGACAACACAGCTGCTACTGTATTGTGTGCCTAATGCAGCTCTCGGGCTCACGCAAGAAGAACTGAATACCATCAGCACTTATCGAGCCGTGTCCCCTTCGATAGTGAACATCACTGCAACCATCCTCGAGTATGACTTTTTTTTGAGGCCATTTCCCGCGGCCGGCAGCGGGTCGGGAATTATTTTCAGAAAGGACGGCACCATCATAACCAATTACCACGTTGTGGCCGATGCCGATCGGGTTCAGGTGACTTTGTCGGACGGCAGCCACTGGGATGCGGAGTTGATAGGGACTTCCCCCGATGACGACCTGGCAGCCATTCGTATCGATGCTCGGGGACGAGTGCTGCAGGCAATAACACTGGGTGATTCGGATCGTCTGGAGGTGGGTGAAAAAGTTTTGGCCATCGGCAATCCATTCGGCTTGGGACAAACTCTGACGGTCGGGGTTATCAGCATGCTGGGGCGCAACATCCGAGACAACGGAAGAGTGCTTAAGGACCTTATCCAGACCGATGCCTCCATTAATCCCGGAAACTCGGGAGGGGCCATGGTCAATGCGAAAGGAGAATTGATCGGCATCAATACAGCCATTTTGAGCCCTACCGGCAGCAGTATTGGCATTGGCTTTGCCATACCTGTGAACAGGGTCAAGCAAGTCGTTCCAGGATTGCTCTATGCCTGGGGAAGATGGCTGGGCTGGCTTCTTGCGCTTCTACTAGTTTACTGGCTCTTGCGTAGGATTTATCGTTCAGAAAAAGGATCACTATGAGAGAATCGCCATCACAATCGATGACAATCAATTCAAGTTTTTCCACATGGGGCAGAAAGCATTGTTGGCAGCATTCTTCACCGAGGGTTGGATTTTCCTTATGGTTGGTTTTGCTTTGCATGATCCTGGCAAATGCCGCCTTTGCTTTTGCTCTAACGGAAGATGAAGGGAACAATATTGAATTATATAAGAAGCTCTCTCCCGGCGTGGTAAACATCACCAGCACAATTCTGGAGCGCGACTTTTTCTTCAACATTGTTCCAAGGCAGGGAACCGGCTCAGGATCGATTATTGATGCAAAGGGTTACATTCTAACCAATCATCATGTCATTCAGGATGCCAGAAAACTCGAAGTTACGCTGGCGAATGGCAAAAAATATACCGCACGTTTTATTGGCTCCGACCCAAGTACGGATTTAGCTGTTTTAAAGATTGATGCCCCGAGCAGAGATCTGAGGGTGATTTCCATGGGATCGTCCAAGAACCTTCAGGTAGGACAAAAGGTGCTTGCCATCGGCAACCCGTTCGGCCTGGGGCAAACGCTCACTACCGGTGTAATAAGCTCGGTGGGGCGTACATTGCGATCGACGAATGGGGCGCTGGTAGAAGACATCATTCAGACTGATGCTTCCATCAATCCCGGCAATTCCGGAGGTCCCTTGATAGATTCAGCAGGGAAGATGATTGGAATCAACACCGCTATTTTCAGTCCCACCGGAGCCAATGTGGGTATCGGCTTCGCGATACCCGTCGACACCGCTAAACGCGTCTTGCGGGATCTGATAGAGAAAGGGCACTATGCATATCCCTGGTTGGGAGCAACATTCATGACATTATTTCCCGATTTCGCGGATGCACTGAAGCTTCCGGTCAAAAAAGGCGCTATGATAGTCGATGTAGTGCCGGGAGGGCCGGCGAATAGAGCCGGTCTGCGAGGCGGAGACAAAAGGGCGCAAATTGGGAATAGCATCATTGTGGTCGGTGGCGATGTAATCACCAAACTGAACGGTCAACCCATTGAAGATGCTGATTCGGTTATCCGGGAAATCCGAAGAATGAGGCCGGGAGATCGCATACGTTTGGAAATTGTTCGTTGGAATGGAAATCGCGATAACGTCACGGTGACCCTTGGCGAGCAACCTCATCGCGGTCGCAGCTAAATATGAAGACTCACTTCAGACAACTGCCGCTCTTTGATTTTTAGTTTTGACCGTTACCCGTATGAAAGGAAGACGATGGAATCTGCAAGCACCGTGTTGACCAAACGCCGAGTTAGACCCTTGACGATTGTGATTATGGATGGCGTCGGCTATCGGGCCGAGCGGGAAGGAAATGCCGTCGCCGAAGGGTTCACCCCTCATCTGGATTGGCTTTTGGCGAATTGCCCAGCTGCGCTGCTGAAAGCTCACGGGAAAGCGGTAGGGCTTCCCTCCGACGACGATATGGGAAACTCTGAGGTCGGCCACAACGCTATCGGAGCAGGACGCTTTTATCCGCAAGGCGCCAAACTTGTGAACCAGGCCATCGAATCAGGCCGCATCTTTGAAAGCAAAGCGTGGGGGGGGTTAGTCCGATATTGCAGTGAACATAAAGGAACATTGCATTTTATAGGGCTCTTTTCCGACGGTAATGTGCACAGTAACCTGAGTCACCTCCGAGCCATGCTGCATCATGCAGCATTCGACGAAAAGCTCAGCCGAGCTAGAGTCCATATTTTGCTGGACGGCAGAGACGTTGGCGAAACCTCGGCTCTGGAGTACGTTGATCCTTTCGAGGCCTTTCTGCGCGACCTCAATGGGGAGGCTCAAGTAGACTATCGAATTGCAAGCGGCGGCGGCCGCATGGTCATTACGATGGATCGGTATCAGGCCGATTGGGATATGGTGGCGCTGGGTTGGAAAACCCACGTGGCGGGTGAAGGACGGAAGTTTTCATCCGCCCATGAAGCGATCGAAACATACCGTCAAGAAAATCCGGGAGTCATCGATCAGAATCTGCCGCCCTTCGTCATTGCTGATGCATCCGGGCCAGTCGGTCCGATTCGAGACGGTGACGCTGTGATTTTTTTCAACTTCAGAGGAGATCGAGCTATAGAGATCAGCCTTGCTTTCGATCAAAAGGATTTCGCCAAATTCGAGCGCAAACCCAAGCCCAACGTAGAATATGCGGGTATGATGGAATATGACACCGAAGCTCATATCCCATTAAACTATCTTGTTGAGCCACCCTTTATTGAAAATACCATGGGTGAACTTCTGTGTGAGCGGGATATACGACAATTAGCCATCAGTGAAACGCAGAAATTCGGTCATGTGACCTACTTTTGGAACGGCAACCGATCGGGCAAGTTTAACGAACAGCTCGAAGAATACATCGAAATACCTTCTGATAAAGTGGCTTTTGAGGATCGTCCCTGGATGAAAGCTGCCGAGATTACCGATCGTGTCATTGAAGCGATCCAAAGCGATCATTTTGATTTGATTCGGCTGAACTTTGCTAACGGCGATATGGTTGGCCATACCGGCATTTTTCAAGCGGCAAGGATTGCCGTCGAGACCGTGGATCTCTGCATCGGAAGGCTGATGCGAGCCATAGAAAAAGTCGGAGGGGTAATGCTGATTACCGCCGACCATGGAAATGCCGACGAGATGTTTGAGATAGATAAGAAAACCGGCAAGATAAAGACCGATAAAAATGGCAGGCCGAAAGCCAAGACGGCCCATACGCTCAATCCGGTCTGGTTTATCGTGTATGATCCGTCCGGCGATCAGTCCATTCGTTTGAATCCGGCGATAAAACAGCCGGGGTTAACCAACATTGCCGCAACCTGCTTTCAGCTGTTGGGTTTGGATCCCCCGGATCTATATGATCCGCCTCTTCTCCTTTTTGAATAGTTTTTAGCTGGAAACTCCGTAGCGCAGGACTTCAGTCCTGCTAAAAATGGCAGCCCTAAAGAGCAGTGCTGCATTAAAAGGGAGTTTGTGGATGGGCTCTGCTATACAGGGGGGGACTCGGCATCTGGCGCATGTGTGGAATTCCCGCGGCGCAGCGTGATCAGTGCCACTTCTCCATGGGAAAAGAACCTCAACGGAACCCCGGAAACACCGACCCCGTCGCTGGTGTAGCCGGTCATTCCTCGATATTGCCAGACGCCTTCGCTGTAGCGTCTTGGGGCTCGGCTGTGAGTGAAAATCGGGCCGATGGGAGGCAATTGGATCTGGCCGGCGTGACAGTGGCCGCAGATGTAAAAATTCGAACCGAACTCTCGAGCTTCTCGATATGCTTCATTGGTGTGCGCCAGAAACACGGTGAAATCTCCCGCCGGCACCTGCTGGAATGCTTCATCCAAGTCATGACAGCGATAGTAGTGTGGATCGTCAACTCCAACGAACCATATTTTTTCGCCTTTTCTTTCAATCGCCAGAGAGTCATTTATCAAATAGGTCATTCCATCCTCTTCAAGAGGCTCGACTATTTCCATGCAATCATGGTTTCCTAAAATTCCTATGATGCCGTCTCTCGCACGAATTTCAGGGATTAAACGGCGCATATGGGCCATGGCTTCAAAAAAAGGACCATGAGTTTCCATCCTCAAGTCTCCCCCGATGACACATAAATCGACCGGCAGGTTCCGCACCAGCAACTGCAGCTTTTCGGTTAAACCCGGGAGGCCGTCCAGGTGCAGATCGGAAAGATACAGGATCCTGTAACCATCAAAAGCCTCCGGAAGCTGCGGGAAATTAAAAGCAAGCCGCGAGACTTTGACGTTCAGAGCATTCTGCAAACCCTTATTGTACAGTCCCAGCAGGCGGAAGAAAGATTTCATGATGAAGTGGTAGTAGATGGCATCTTCAAAATTGAGGAAATGATGCAGCGGATGAGATGTGATCTGGCAGGCGCGGAATTCCCGAAAGCGGACTCGAGGGTTGACGCTTCGGCGATAATTTTCGTAAGGCTTTTGCAGTAAAACGCCTTTGAAGAACAGAGAACCCCAGTAGGCTCCAACCGCAAATACCCCGGTCAACAGTAGGATGTCCGGCAGGCCGAGGGAAAAATGAGGCGCGAGGATAGCCAGAGGCAGAATCCCCTCAAAGATTTGATCAAGACCGAATACAATGCTGCCGGCCGGCAGGCTGAACCGCCGCTTAATGAAGCTGGATAGAAGGTCCCCCGACATGCTGAGAACCCCCGTCATGCATCCCACCCAAACTGGGAAGCCCATGGCCCAGCCGACCAAAATCCCCGCAGCTATTCCCGCAAGAACTCCTCTTTGAGTCTTGTGCGGCCCCAAAAAAAGCTGCCCGTCTCTCAGCGCATAGCCCATATCCAAAGGCGCATTCCATTTGTCGCCGAGCATATGTGCGAGCAGAGGAGGCGCGAAATTTATCAGCCAGAGTAAAAGTAGAATTTTTAAGAGTAGTAGCATCTCACCGATATCTGCCAAACAAAAATCAGAAAATTCTATTTCTGTTCGGGAACCCGGTAGCGCAGGGCTTTAGCTCGCGCCAGTTTCTTGTATGCAACTATTTAGTGGCATTCCCAAACAGGTAAGAAATACTTCAGTCGGGAAGCTGAATTCTTTTGGTTTCATGAAAAGCCAGGTCATGCAACTCTGGTTCCCGGTAAAGCAAGACCGTCTGGCCGATCAAATGGACAAAGTGAGCCCCTGCTTTTTCAGCAAATTTTTCAGCTTGCTGTTTCTTGTTCCCTTCCTGTTTGGATAAACCGGACCACTTCACTTTGATCAGTTCATGAGACAATAATTGCTGACGGATTTCCCCGATTATGGATTCGGTGACCCCTTCCTGACCTATTCGAACAACTGGTTTTAGGTGATGAGCCAACCCTTTCAGAAAGGTGCGTTGTTTGGGGGTCAGCTTATCCGGAGGGTTGGGAGACCAATCCAGTTTCGCAAGGTCCAATGGCTTTGTCGGTGTGTTTGAGATGCGGCTTTCCATACCTAATTCATTATGTTCGGCAGACTCACCCATTTTACTTATGTCCTTTCAGTACTTCTATTTGACCCAAGCCGTGCATAGATTTCTATATCTTATCCGCTTTCTACAAGCGGAGCTGTTTTCTCTAACCTAAATTCGGCTGTTACCCGTGCGCTGTCATCCCGAGGAGGCAAGCTGCTGGCGTGACGACGAAGAATCTTAACTGATGCGCATACCCAAAAGAATCCTCGCCATCGCTCGGAATGACAGATGGCGCCTGCATGAGTAGCTGCCGATCGGATGAAATCGCTAAACTCAGGTCTCGGTCATTCACAATATTAAAGCCCGGCACTTCATCTGTTCTCATCCTTCCAATGAAGTCCGGGCTTCTCGGGATACCTTGGATTTTTCTTGGCGAAGCCGGCTGCAGGCCAGGCTTTTATTCCATGAAAGTCTTCAACGAAGATTGTCGATTCGGATTCCGCAGCTTGCGTAGAGCCTTCTTTTCAATTTGTCGAATACGCTCTTTTGAAACATTAAAACTCTTTCCGATTTTTTCTAATGTCTCTGCAGGTTGCCCATCCAGCCCAAAGCGCAGGCGCAAGATTTTTTCTTCTCGCGGCTGCAAGGTCGACAGGAGCGAACGCGTTACCTCAGCAAGTTGCTTGTCGGAGCACTCCTCCAAGGGGGAAGCTGCCCGGTCATCTTCAATGAAATCTCCCAATCTCTGTTCGTCTTCTCCGATTGGAGTCTCCAGGGAAATGGGCTGTGCTGCCAGAGTCAAGACCATCTGGGCCTTATCCAGCGGGATGTCTGCGCGATCCGCAATTTCCTGAGCGCTGGGCTCCCGCCCCAACTCCTTCAACAGCTCGTAAAAGACTTTGAAAAAGAGATTCTTAAGCTCTATAAAATGCACCGGCAGCCGAATGGTTCTTGTCTTATCGTAAATTCCTCTAATGATGCTCTGTCTGACCCACCAGGTGGCGTAGGTACTGAAACGATTGCCTTTGGTATGATCATACCTTCCGACGGCTTTCAAAAGTCCCAGATTACCTTCCTGGATCAGGTCGTCAAAACTCATACCCCTTCCACGGTATCGTTTTGCCACGCTGAGTACCAAGCGCAGATTGGCCCGCACCATCTCCTGCTTGGCGGCATCAATAGACGCCATGATGCGACGAACCCGATAGAGCAAATCTGCATACAGATGTCGGTCGGGATGGTCCTTGGCGGCTCTCTCCAAGGTGCGTACGATCACCTTAAGAATCTTGTCTCGGACCCCGGGAAAGGATTTTTCATGACTCAAAAGTTTTTGAACTTTTTCGTTTAATTCTTCGAATATTCTATTTTCAGCGGCGTGCTCAGACACCATTTCCACCAGCGATTCCTGTCCCTGGCGAATCATCTGAGCGAGCTCGATCTCACGCTCCTGAGTCAATAAAGGATAACTGGCGACTTCTTTCAGGTAGCAGGTAATGTGGTCTTCGTCGAAATCATCATTAACCTGGAATCCTGCCTTCGAGGTTTCTTCGCTATCTTCGTCTTCCTCATTGCTGTAGTCCGATGGGCGAACCTCATCGTTCTCAGTTGTCTCTTCTTCAGCTTGGGCAGCTTCATCAAGCGCGAGGTCTTTATCCGAGTATTCCGAGTCTAGCACATCTTCTGCGACGACACTTTCATACTCTTCCTGCGTTTTCTTACGCTTAACGAAGAAATCGTAAGAAATGCATTTTTCGCTTGAATACATTTGCATTATGTCCCTCCAAATGTGATAAGGTTAACGTATGCTTGATCGTCAACCTTCCCCCCTTCTAAAACGGGGAGGTAAAAGCAGCAAGAACTCTTGCCGCTCTTTAAAAAACTAAACATACTTAGGGGCTTAGTCAATGCTGGCGAGTCAATTTCTGAGACTGGGGGCGCAACATTTTTGCGTGTTTCGGAAGCCCGATGTATGCTTTGATGTAATCTTACATAATAACACCAAATATCCGCTTGTCAAGAAAAAAGCCTCCTTATTTCCTGTTTTTCTCAAACTATTTCTTGACACCCAAAAACACTGATGATAAGCTTCGATTCCTCCTGAGGTTTGTTTTCGGAGGGATGGCCGAGTGGTCTAAGGCGGCGGTCTTGAAAACCGTTGTTCCGTTAGTAGCGGGACCGTGGGTTCGAATCCTACTCCCTCCGCCATATTCAACCACTGTTGGTCGCCCGTTGTGGAGAGATGGCCGAGTCGGCTGAAGGCGCTCGCCTGCTAAGCGAGTGTGGGGTGAAAGCTCCACCGAGGGTTCGAATCCCTCTCTCTCCGCCACTAAAGCCAATCCAGCCCACTTTCAACAGTGGGCTTTTTTGTCGGCTGATTTATCCGGTCTACCCCCCCGAATTGAAAACCGCAAAGGCGGTATCAAAATAACCTGAAAATCAACCACCAATAAGCCCAAGTTCGAGGTCCCGAAAACAACGCGATGGGTGCCGGCGGGATAGCATCGATGAAAGGCGCAGGGATCAATGCCGGCAGGAACCTCTTGAAAGGTGTTGTGTTAATAATTCCGATCGGCTCCATGTCGTGCATCCAAGTCACGCGATAGGAGATCATTCGTGCTATGAATTTTCCTTGACATCGTGTCTATTCAATGAATAAATACCACCTTTTATAGCTATTTCCAGGAAATGAATGAGTTCCTAAATTTTCATATCACATTGCAAATAGGTTTTGAAATTAACTGAGAGTATTTGGAGATTTTTCAAAGGAGTCCTATATGACGTTCCAGGAATTGATCCTTGCGCTGGATAAGTTCTGGTCAGAACGCGGATGTCTCGTCCAACAGCCTTATGATCTGGAGGTCGGAGCCGGTACTTTCAACCCGGCTACTTTCCTTCGAGTATTAGGTCCGGAACCCTACAAGGTGGCTTACGTCGAGCCGTCACGGCGCCCGACCGACGGCCGCTACGGTGAAAATCCCAACCGACTGCAACACTATTATCAGTACCAGGTCATCATTAAGCCCTCTCCACCGGATTCCCAAGGGCTTTACCTGGAGAGCCTCAAAAGCTTTGGGATCGATCCGCTGGATCATGACATTCGCTTTGTTGAAGATGATTGGGAATCTCCCACCCTTGGGGCTTCGGGACTGGGCTGGGAAGTTTGGTTGGACGGCATGGAAATCACGCAGTTCACGTATTTTCAGCAGGTTGGAGGAATCTCTTTGAGCCCGGTTAGCCTTGAGCTTACCTATGGACTCGAGCGCATCGCCATGTACCTGCAGGGCATTGACAATGTCTATGACCTCATCTGGAGCGGTGATGTGACATACGGTGACGTCCATCACCAGGGTGAGGTGGAATGGTGCCACTATAATTTTGAGGAAGCGGATGTCGAAATGCTGCTGCAACTGTTCAACATGTACGAAGCCGAAGCCTTGAAAATGAACGAACGTCGGCTTGTTCTGCCCTGCTACGACTATTGCCTGAAGTGTTCCCATACGTTTAATTTGTTGGATGCCAGAGGAGCGATCAGTGTAACGGAGCGTACCAACTATATCGCTCGAGTTCGTAATTTGGCTCGATTAGTGGCGCACGGTTTTGTGGCTCAACGGGAAGCGATGGGATTTCCGCTGCTCAACAAATGGGATCAGAAGTAAGCCTCGGAGGGAATTGTGGGAAAAGACTTATATATTGAGTTAGGAAGTGAAGAAATTCCAACCAGTTATATCCTGCCGGCGTTGGAAGCAATGGCGACGCAGATGGTTCGATTTTTGGATGATAACCGTATCGGTCATAACGAACCATTCACCACAGGGACTCCACGGCGCTTGATATTGTTCATCCCGAACGTGGCTGAGCAGCAGCAAGCTTATGCCACCGAAATCATCGGTCCTCCCAAGAGTGTGGCCTATGATGCTGAGGGACGTCCCACTAAAGCTGCCGAAGGGTTTGCCCGCGGTCAGGGAGTGACGCTCGATGATATAAAGATCAAAGAGACTCCAAAGGGGGAATATCTGTGCATCATTCGAGAAGAGGCAGGGCTTCCGACAAAGGAGCATTTAGAAAGAATGCTGCCCGAGTTCATTGCCCATGTCCCTTTTCCCAAGTCGATGCGATGGGCAAGTCTCAGCGTAACCTATACGCGCCCGCTTCACTGGATCACGGCGCTCCTTGGCGGCGAGTTGCTGGCTTGCCGATACGGTGACATTGCCAGTGGCAGACAATCCTTCGGACATCGTTTTATGAGTCCTCAATGGTTGTCGGTGACCGACTTTGAGAGCCACGTGGAAAACTTGAAAAAACACTTCGTTGTTGTGCATCTGGAAGAACGCAAACAGATGATCCATAAAGGCATCAAGGAGACGGCCGCAAAGGTTGGAGGAGTGATCCTTGAAGATGAAGAGCTGCTGGATGAGGTAACTCAATTGGTTGAATATCCGGAACCTTTGCTGGGGGAATACGAAGAAAGATACCTGCAGCTCCCGCCCGAACTCCTGATTACGGTAATCAAGAAGCATCAGCGCTATTTTGCGGTGACTGATGCGAAGGGAAGTTTGCTTCCCTATTTTGTGACCGTTGCCAATACCATTCCGCGTGACGCCAAGCTGGTTGCTGCAGGCAATGCTCGAGTCGTTCGCGCTCGCCTTGAGGACGCACGCTTTTACTATGAAGAAGACCAAAAGCTCCGGCTGGATGAACGCGCCGAGGAGTTGAAAAAGGTTGTCTTTCACTCCAAGCTGGGCACCAGTTGGGAAAAGGTCGGCCGTTTCACGTCGTTGGCGCGTTGGTTGGGTGAACAATTGGCGCCGGCTTCACTCGATGCGCTGCTAAGGGCCGCTTTCCTGTGTAAAGCGGATCTGGTCACCGGTATGGTTGGAGAGTTTCCAGAGCTCCAAGGGGTCATGGGAAGGGCCTATGCACGCTTGCAGGGCGAACCCGAAGCAGTAGCGGAGGCCATTTCCGAGCATTACCTTCCTGTTCGGGCCGGTGGACCGATCCCTCAGAAGACAGAAGGTGCTCTGCTGAGCATCGCTGACAAGACGGATACCATTGTGGGTTGTTTCGGTGTTGGACTCATCCCAACCGGTACGGCAGATCCCTTTGCACTGCGCCGCCAGACCCTGGGAATCATCCGCATCATTCTGGAAAAACCGTTTCGCATCTCTCTTTCTGATCTGATCGATCAGGCGTTGCCGCTTTTGCAGTCCTACATGACCGAACCTGCCCAAACCGTAAAAGAAGGGGTGCTGGACTTCTTTCAGGGCAGATTGCAGCACTGGCTGGTGAACCAGCAAGGCTACACTCCGGATGCCGTGGATGCCTCGCTGGCTGTTGGAATGGATGACCTGGTCGATGCGGTCGCACGCACCAAAGCGCTTGATGCCTTTAAAACCCGGCCGGATTTCGAAAGTCTTGCTACAGCGATCAAGCGAGTGGTGAATATCATCAAGGAGCCCGAAACAACGCCTATAAGCCAGGAGCTTCTTAGTGGAAGCGCGGAACAAGAGCTGTTTGGGGCTTTGCAGAATACCGAGGGCCTCGTGGCCGGATGCATAACTCATTCGGATTATGACGGCGCGCTGGAGGCCATGTCTAAAATCAAAGGACCCATCGATGCTTTCTTTGATTCAGTGCTGGTGATGGATAAAGACGAAGCTATTCGACGCAACCGTTTGGCCCTGCTGACCCGCATCCATGACTTATTCGCTAAAGTTGGAGACTTCAGGAAAATTCAAACCGGTTAACTGTCTCTTCGTTCCTGAATCATTCGCCAATGGGCACTGTTATGCCGTGTCGCTTAAAAAGTCTGCCGATTCGCAGCAAGGATTGACGAGTAAGGTTCGAGCTTAAACTCCCTGCGCTCAGCGCATTGTGAAGCGCTGCGTAGAGCGGTTCGATATTCTCAGGTTTCTGACAGAGAAGAAAGAAATCAATCGTTGATTGGAGCCCTTGCCTTATGATCTCCTCCCAGGAATAATGACCTGAAACCGCTTCCATATCCAAATCATCACTGAACAAGACTTCTTGAAAGTCAAGTTTCTTGCGCAGCCACTCGGTATTGACAATAGGGGACAGAGTTGCCGGCCACTCCGGGTCGAGGGAAGGATAACGAGCATGCGACGTCATGACGCAGTGAACCCCTGCCTTCACCGCTTCTCCAAATGGCAGAAGCGCCCTTTCCATATCGCCTTGCTTATTCCAGTGGATAACCGGTGCAAAGAGGTGCGGGTCGGATTCCGCCAGACCGAGGCCCGGATAATGTTTTGCGGTTGCAGAAACTCCATTGGTTTGCAACGTTCTTATCCATAGATTTCCAAGCTCCGCCACTCGATGCGGGTCGGAGCCAAGGCATCGCTCCTTCATAAAATGGGATTGTCCTTCCGGTAAAACGTCCAAAACCGGTGCGAAGTTTATCTGAATTCCGCATTGACCTAGATCCAGTGCTGCCTTGCGAGACCATTCGATTACTGCCTCACCGCCCTGTGCCGCCAACTCGCTGGCTGAAGGAAGCTGCGTAAAAGGTGGCACCAGCCGTTGAACCGGGCCGCCCTCCTGATCGATAGCCACCAATAAAGGGCGGCCCATGGTCTCCCGTGCAAAGGCTTGTGCTTCTGTCAGGAGTTCAAGCAATTGCTCTCGGCTTTCAATGTTTCGGCTGTAAAGGACAATACCACCGATATGGAACTCTCTAATGATGGATTTCAATTCCACTTCGGGATCAGTCCCACGGAAGCCCACAAAAAGACGAATACCTGTTTGTGAATTCAGTCCTGTTCGGCTAACCACAGTTTTCTCCATCTGCGTCAAGTCGCCAATACACATGAACAAACCCGCTGATCCGCAAGAGCCTAAAAATTATGACGTGAATCAGCTGGAAACTGATATAGTCTATCAGCGTTCTTAGAGGCTCAAATCCAGTGTTGATGATATCGTCGAAATGTCTGCAATAGTGTAGCAGATTGCACAGAGCAGAGCAATTATGAGAAGGGCATGGAATGAATGACAGGAATAGTCGTATTTTCATTGGATTGGGGGAAAGGCCAATTCATCTGCTGCTTGCCCGCGCCAACCGACACGGCCTGATTGCGGGGGCGACAGGTACAGGCAAAACCGTGACACTGCAAATTATGGCGGAAGGATTTTCCACTCAAGGTGTGCCGGTGTTACTTGCGGATGTCAAAGGGGACCTTGCCGGCATCAGCCAAATTGGGGAGCCCAAACAGAAAATACTGGCGAGAGCGCAGGAAGTTGGGATGACGGATTTTAAACCCCGCGCATTCCCAAGCCTCTTTTGGGACGTATTTGCCATGCGCGGACACCCGCTCAGGACCACAATTTCCGATATGGGTCCGCTATTACTGACGCGGCTGCTCGATCTGAACGAGACTCAGGAAGGAATGCTCAACATTGCCTTTAAGGTGGCTGACGACCAGGGATTATTGCTGCTGGACTTCAAAGATTTGCGGGCTATCCTCAACCACGTTGTCGATAGCGCCAGGACCCTTCCACAAGATTACGGCAAAGTGCACTCGACTTCAGTGGGAACCATCCAGCGCAAGCTTCTAGCTTTGGAGCAGCAAGGGGGCGAGCAGTTTTTCGGAGAACCTGCGTTGGAATTAAGCGATCTCATGCGAACCGATTTCTACGGCAACGCTGCCATCAGCATTTTGGCCGCCGACCGACTCATGCAGAGCCCCAGGGCCTATGCCACCTTTCTCTTATGGCTCATGGCGGAGCTTTTTGAAGAACTCCCCGAAGTAGGGGATGCGGAGAAGCCACGATTGGTCTTTTTCTTTGATGAAGCACATCTGTTGTTCGATGACGCCCCCAAGGCATTAATCGAGAAGATAGAACAAGTCGTGAGGTTAATCCGATCCAAGGGTGTGGGAATCTATTTTGTGACCCAGAATCCGATAGATATTCCGGACAATATTCTTGGACAGCTTGGCAACCGCGTACAACATGCGCTGCGAGCCTTCACACCTCGGGAGCAGAAAGCGGTGCGGGCTGCTGCCGAAACCTTCCGGGTCAACCCGAAGCTGAACGTGACCGAGGCCATCACCCAATTGGGGGTAGGAGAAGCGCTGGTTTCCCTTCTCGATGAACAGGGCAGGCCGGGCATGGTGCAGCGTGCAATGATCCGTCCCCCGGTTTCCCGCTTAGGTCCGATAACGGATGCCGAGCGGCGTGCAATCATGTTGAACAGCCCTGTGCGCGATAAGTACGATCAAACGGTAGATCGGCAATCGGCCTATGAAATGCTGCTTGCGCGCGCCAGAGAATCGGCGGCTCTAAGAAGCGAGACGGATGCTGCTTATGCGAGAAAAAATCAACCGGGTTCCAGCAGGGGCAATCGCCAAAGTTTCGCAGAAGCTATGGCCAAAAGTGTGGCGAGAAGCATTGGCAGCCAGTTGGGACGCCAAATAGTGCGCGGCATCTTGGGCTCAATTTTCAAAAAAAGGTAAAGATCGCATGAGTTGCATGGCCATGCTATGGGTCGGGGCAGCTGTCGGGCAGGTTCATCCGACACTCAAATATTTAGTACTCATTCGGAAACTTCTTTCCAATGTAGCGCAGAGCTTTAGCCCTGCCAACGAAAGTGCGAATTTTCGAAGAGTCGCGAGTTTAAGGAAATCCCGATTCCAATAAATTGATCGAAAAAAACGGAGTTTCCGGATTGAAACTATTCGGCCCTGGCTGAAGCTGAGCCCAGCAGGATATCCCGAGCTTTCGGTCCGCAATTGAATATGAGGTCAAATGCAGAGAGGTTTGGTATGAACTCTCCCCAGAGTTGGGGGTAGATCGGCGAAGGATATTTGAAGTAGTCAAGCCGGATACCGGCAGCCTCAAAGCGTTCTTCATCGATATATTTGCCTGCAGCGCTTTGAGCCAGAAATCCAGAACCTCCCAAAGTCTTGCACACTTCAATGAGAAGATCATTGCCTCTCGCGTTAATACCCAGCTCGGACATAAGTAGGATCTTTGTTTCAATCTTGAGCAGTTTAACCAGGTATTCAGTGATTTCTAAATTGCATTCTAGAATTGTCTGATGTTTGGACGAAAATATTTCATTCAAAAAATCAAAGTGTTCGGCAAAGTACGGCGCATGGAGGTAGGCGCTTCGCAGGCTCTCGGTGTGTTTTTTATGCCAGCGGCCTGCATGGCAGATCTTGACATTGCCGATGCTTTGTAAACCTAGCCCTCTTTTCCATACCGGAACAGTTATCCAAAGGGTGCCTTGATCACTCTTGAAACGATTTCTGGTAATCCAGGTGGTTCCCCGAGGGAACTGCACATCATCGAGTATCACAAAGAGGTCGCAAAGATGGACCTTGTAGAAGAAGCCGGGAAATGGACAGAAATATGGCTGATTGGCGGCTACGATCATGGGGGTCTACTTGCGGAAGTTGCGGATGATCCAAAAAACCAACGATATGATGACGCTGAGGACGATCATGCTGGTTATTGGAATATAGACTTTCAAGTTAGGCCTGTTCACAATGATATCTCCGGGCAGGCGACCCAACGGAAGCTTTCCCAGCCATGGCCATAAAAGACCGATAAGGATTATGGCGGCACCTATACCTATGAGGACTTTTTGCATAACTCTGATCGTGTCCGCCCGAAGCACCTACCCCCGTGGCGGGAAAACCGTGAGGTTCCGGATGCAAACCACTAACCGTATTGCCCGAAATTGCCTGCTCGTCCTACCCCCGAGCAGTTCCTGAGAAGCTGCCCGAAAGTTACCTGGCGCCGGCCCTTTGAACCAGCGATCCGAGTTGCAGATAGGGATAAATTTCTATAAATTGTCTGTGCTCAAAATGGCAGACTGGAAAGCCTGCCCCGCATCAAGATATATTATTAAAAAATAGAATCATTCTGAATCCGTAAAGTCAAGGTTCGGCTGTAGAAGGTTTTCTGAATCAAAGACACTTTTGTCGGAGTTGCTTTATGAGTAAAGAAGTTGAATGCATGTGCCTCGAGTGTGGGATCTCCCTTTATCTGGATAAGGACGGCATCCTTTTGGGTGACTACGTCACCGACACCTTAAGGGCTGTGGAAAAGACCTTTTGCACACAATGCGGAGGTCAGCTGGCCATGGTGGGTCTGGCCGGTGACGAGCCCAATTACAGGGTCCGCAGCGAGCGGGGAGCGGAATAAGTCAAAAGAAATAGGTCTGGTATAAATGGAAGATCTCCGCTTCTTCGTCTGCATGGAGCAACTGTACAGGTCTTGCACCCAGCCTGCAAGTGTAGTTGGGAGAGGTGCCGTACAAACGACATGTGAGAGGGCGGACGGGATAGATCGCACAGCCCTTCTCGGTGACGTAGGGACATGTGGTTCCTTGCGCCTCCCCAACCTCGGCTCCGATCCATTGCAAATATTTCTTGATTCGTTCATTCTCTAATCGGGTTCTGGATGGCACTCCAAAGTTCCGGCAGCACTCCGTGCACCCCGATATACATTTAAATTCAGGTATGAGAGCGTAAATGTCGCTGATGTCCATGAATCTTCCTTCTGTTGTATCTCGGAGGAATAATCTCTACAATGTGTCGGCAGCATAGCGCATGTGCACCCGTTTTTTCCACCACAAATCATTTGATTTACACTTCAAACCTCAACCAATGCAGGCCAAGTTCCTTGAACCTCAGCTGCAAACTATTTCAGTCAGGACGTCTTTCCGGTGTCTTGAGATTTGCCGGCACCAACCGGCGCGTGAGGGCCTTTGTTCTGTTCCTGATACTGGCGTCGTCAGCCGGCTGGGCAGCGGCTGCTGTATATGGAAGCCGGACGCTTGACGGCGGCGAGGGCTCTCTTCATAGATCTCCCTTTGGGGTGCTCGACGATATTTGGGCAAATAATCTGCCGATCGATACCTTTACCGTCGAGCAGCTTTCGTTCCGATGGAGAGCCCTCAGTTTCGAGAATTTGTCCGCAACCGTTTCACTTTCAACGTCCGGCAAGATAAGAATTTTCGAACTTACAGAGTGTCACATTAAGAAGCTCGTTTTTTTGAGAAATCCCCCCTCGAAGAGCATCCTGTTCGAAAACGTCACCATAAAAGCAAAGGTCGTTTGGGCTGGCGAGCAGAACGAAATAAAAATAGAAAATTGCGAACTGAACCTGCCGACATTAGGGGTTCTGCATTGCGAGGGTACTTTCCCAACCGACAGAGAGGGAGGGGCCGGCAGCATAGAGAGTCCTCATTTGGAAGCTGGTCGGCTCCTCGCTAAGCTGCTGGCCCTGGATGAGGATTTTTCTCTTAATTTTCCGCTTGCCGTAAAGTTTGATTTGAGCCGTCCTACTCCAGACCAGGTGCATCTTGACGGGAATTTGAGCGCTTCCGGTGTCAAGCTCCAAGACAAATCATTTATTTATGCAGGCGAGAACCTGTCTCCTTTGCTTAAAATCAAAGGCGCATGGAATCTTACCCAAGAGCGGGGGAGGGTCGACGCCTCCTTCAGTCTCAGAACAGGAGAGGTCCTGATCGATAAGATCTATCTTGATTTTGCCAGTACCCCTCTCACCCTCCAGCTCAGCCTGGCACTCGACGGTTTGCAGAAGGTGAATATCGCGAGTTCGCAAATCCTCTTGGAATCCATCTGGTCGGCACAGTGCAAGGGTTCCATATCAAACCTGCTGCAGATGTCGGGTCTGGATCTGGACTTTTTCTCCCCGACCCAACCTATCCAATCTTTTTGGAATAAATTGATAAAAGATCCCTTAGGCGAAGTTCATCCCGCATTGCACGGGATAAATCTGAACGGTCAATGGTGGAGCCTGGCGCACCTGGATGGAAGCCTTGCACGCCCCAAGGTTTGGGGATGGGTCGGACTTGAAGAAGTATCCGTCGACTACAGCGGTAAGCCTGCCGACGCCGTCGTCATAAACTGCGATTTCCCGTTTTGGTTCGACTCTAACCCACAGGCCTCCTCGGATAAGCCACTGAACGGCAGAAAAGGAGTCATTCAGCTCGACAACCTCAAGGGCTCTCTGCTGAACCTCAACTCATTGACCCTGCTTGTTGAAGCGCAAAAAAACGGATGGGTGTTGTTGAACGATGTGACCCTGCCCTTGGGTAAGGACCAGTTCA
>Ga0210125_1000029_pt1 | contig 34429 bp, 33 predicted proteins | sample RushMan_CattailN_FD_185555 | JGI IMG/M metagenome (GOLD analysis project Ga0210125, IMG submission 185555) | Wetland microbial communities from San Francisco Bay, California, USA, that impact long-term carbon sequestration -... | ecosystem: Environmental > Aquatic > Marine > Wetlands ...
ACCATGCAGGAACGCGCGGAGCTGTCCGGAGGCTTCTTCGAGGTTAAAGCCATACCAGGAAAAGGAACCGTGATTCGGGCTTCGTGGCCGGGCTGTTGACGAAAACCCAATCCTCAGGGCCGGCTCACAAAGCCGACCCCGTAGTGGTCGAATTTTTGTTACAGGCCAAATGTCCTAACCAGAAACACAGCCATCTGAGAACGCGTGACCGAATCATCAGGGCAAAATAGCAAAGGATTGTCACTGCAGCCGTTTGTGATTCCTTCCAGATAAAGCTCCTCGATCCAGTCCGCCGCCCAATAGTCTGTCGGGACATCCATGAAAATCCCGGTCGCTTGTGGAGGTGAATAACCGCTTCCATGCTTCGATCTCAGCAATAGGACCGCCATTTCGGCTCTCGTTAACGGCTGCTCAGGGCAGTACATCAGGGGATTGGAGCTGCAACCATTTGTTATACCGGCTTGATAAAACTGCTCAATCCAATCGGCGGCCCAAAAGGTGGTGGGGACATCGACGAAAATGCCGGTCGCAGAAGGCGGCATATAAGAGGGGCCGTTGATAGCTCTTTCGATGAAGACGGCTACTTGAGCTCGCGTAACAAGGTCTTCCGGGCAGTAAAAACCGTTGCCACATCCTTCTGTAATACCTGAAGTCTTTATCGTTTGAATATCGTCGTAAGCCCAGTAGAAGCTAAAAACATCCCCAAACCAGCCATTGATGGTCGAAAAAATCTGTTGTTCGAGAAGTGAGTGCGCATGTGCCGATGGGTGGATTTGATCCCAGAATACATATGCATTGGGATCGGCACAGACGTTACCTCCTCCCGTAAAGTTGCTATCCCCTGTATAGCAGGCCGATGAGACGTTGGAAAAACCGAGCGACTCCGCATCGGCGATAGCCTGCTCCAGCATATCAAATGTTTGAAAGCGAATGATGTTAATGTCGGAGAAGGAATCCAGCATTTCATCCAGGGCCTGATTAAAAGACCGACTGGCAGATGTAGCGACGCTAAAGGCGCCCGGGGATGAAGCTTCCTTTTGAACATACCTGGGAGTCCTTGCCAAGTTCGGCAGATAGGGGACGAGTATATTAAAAGCATCCTCATCTTTAAGGTCGTTCAGCCCGTCGCGAATATTGCCAATTATTTTGCCGACACCATTCTGAATAATTGAGGATTGGTTTTGAGGATTATCCAAGGCATCGGCGATGACTCCCAACATATCATTCGATCCGATGAAAACAATACAGAGTGCGTCTTTGGCCGGTTTGTCTCGTATGCCGAGAGCGATTTCGTTCTTGAATATCCCAACTTGCGATAGAAAATCGTAAGGGAGTCCATCTGGAAAGCCCGATGTCATAGCTCCAGCAACTGCGTAATTAGGCCCTCCGCTTAGAAATGGCTGCGAGCTCAATCCAGTAGCTGAAGCAAGAAGATCTACATAATTGGGTCCGTTTGTGAAACGTCCATCGTAATAGGGCGAGGCTGGAATATGTCCGTTGGTAGCAACATACACATTTCCCGAATCCGAAAGACTATCACCAAAGGTAATCATTTCACTGAAAGCATGTGCTGAAGATGCGCTCGCAGCCAACAAGGAAAGGAAAAAGGCTGCACAAATAAGAATTTTGAAGTTTCTAGTTTTTCCTGGAAGTGACATCGACATGGCATTGCTCCTTATCTTGAGTAATTTTTATTCATTACCCTGCTGAGAGTCCTTCTACGTTGACTCAAAGGATTCCGGCGTTTGGACTGAAAAAACGATTGGCCAAATAAATGATGGAACTGCTCGGAGGCGATGCATATGCCCTTTCAAAAGCCAGCACGGTTTGTCGCGGAAACGTAAAATGTCAATGAGTATTTGAATTCTTTTCATTAAAATGCGCCCTTTGAGAGAGGTCTTGAAGTGGTGAATGAGTGTCCATTACGGTAAGAACTCAGAGTGCAATGTTAAATAGGTTAAAAACAGAATTTTGAGTCTTCATGGGGCTTAATTTGGTCGGAGGAAATTGCGGGTTGGTTGGAACAATCTTCCTTGCATCTACCTCGAATATACATAGATTGCCCTATTTCGCATATAGGCATTCGTTCTTAACTTGGATTGGATGAGATTATTTATTGAGATGGTGGAGCTTGGCACGCTGAAACAAAGCTGAGAGCACTGGAACCTGGAATTAGCGTTTCATCCGTAACCCTGCGTCACGCCGGAGAAGTAACGGCTATAACCGGGTGGGACTGCAGGGACAGGCTTGGCGGGGGGTGACATTGCAGCTTCACTTGATTAAGAATCTCAAGATTTAGGTGTAAATAGAATGGTTCGATTAGCCTCATCGTTATATACTTCCAACAGCAATTAGATTTGTTCTCCGGATGGCTGTTATCGGGATGATAAGGATTTAGCCGTCTAGAAGCAGCGGATGCAATGGACGAAGAAGTTGTTAGATTGCTGCTTAAACAATTGAAAATCGCCTCCCACCGAGCGATTGCACTGGGACTATCGACACTCCTGCTTGTCACAGGTTGTGCATCGCTTCCCAATGTCAAAGATACCTTGCACTATTACTACCTCAGCCACGACCAGGAACCCCCAAAGATCGTTGGACCGCATGGTGAACTTCCGAAGGCACAGAGCGAAGCCATCCTAAAGCGGATGAACAAACAGGCAGCGTCCACTGGCCTCCTGGCAAAACAAGCTGCCTTGATGGAGTCTATTAGCGAAAGTCCTTTGGTGGTCGGCAATAAGGTGACCCTGCTGCAGGGAGGGGATGCTACATTTGCAGCAATGTTTCGAGCCGTTGCGAATGCCAGCGATAGTATCAATGTAGAGACGTACATCTTTGATGATGACCGCATCGGCCGTGTTTTTGCTGAATTGCTGTTGCAGAAACACGCCCGGGGTGTAGCCGTTAACGTCATATATGACAGTTATGGATGCAGCAGCACTCCTGGCAAGTTCTTTGGAAGACTTCGTGAAGGGGGCGTTCAGGTATTGGAATTCAACCCCATCAATCCCTTTAGAAGTCGAGGCGGCTGGATGATAGACGAGCGAGACCATCGGAAGATCCTCATCGTCGATGGGAAGCTTGTAATCACAGGCGGAGTGAATATCAGCAGTGTGCACTCCAACGAAGCTTCAGGCAGCTTTGTCAGGAGCAAATCATTTGCCCCTTGGCATGACACGGATGTTGAGATTGTCGGCCCGGTAGTTGCCGAGTATCAAAGACTCTTCATCAAACAATGGCAGGATCAGGGCGGTCCGGCTATGGCTGCGAGAGACTATTTGCCGACTCTGAAACCGCAGGGACCGGATCTGGTGCGTGTTTTGGCAAATTCGCCCGGAGAATGGAATCGCCAGATGTACATTGCATATGTATCTGCCGTTGCCTTTTCTGAAAAATCCATCCATTTGGCCAATGCCTATTTCGCTCCAGACAAGCAGATGCTCAGAGCACTCCTTGAGGCTGCCCGTCGCGGGGTCGATGTAAAGATCATTTTGCCGGGAGTAAGCGACTCGAAGCTCGCTTACTATGGTGCGCGTTCTTATTACACCGAGCTGCTGCAAGCAGGCGTCAAGGTCTTTGAGTTTCGAAACTCCATGTTGCATTCCAAAATAGCGGTCATCGACGGAGTTTGGTCCTCAGTGGGATCAACCAATCTGGACCCATGGAGTCTTATCCGTAATGATGAAGTAAATGCTGTGATTTTAGGACGTAACTTCGCCAACAAGATGGAAGCGGTTTTTACCAAGTTTCTTTCCGGTTGCGATGAAATTCATCTAGCTGTCTGGAAAAAGAGGCCTGTGTCGGAACGCATGCGCGAGTGGTTCAGCAGCTTGGTGTGGTTTTTGCTCTAAACGTTACGGTTTATAAACTAGAACCCATTTCCCAAAACTCAGCTGGCAAGGCGTCTATTCATTTTCGGCCGGCAGTTGTGTATGTGGATGGATTTCAGCTGATACCCCTCCACTCAATTAGAGGGTAAGTTTGCTGATGGTCTCTCTAAGGAAATTGGCCGAGTTACGCAGGGCTTGTAGTTCGCGAGGCCAAAGTTCGAATTCCGGATGTCCACATACCCCCGCAGACCCTATCATGGTGGGCACACTCATAGAGATATCTCGAAATCCATAGGCACCCTGCAGCATTGAGCTTACCGGCAGAATCTTTTTCTTGTCCAATACGACCGCATGCGCCAGGGTTGCTACTGCAGCACCAACCGCCCAACCAGCACCGCCTTTCAAGCGAATCATTTCGGCACCGCTTCGTTTTGTTCGCTCAAAAAGATTGTTTTTCGCAACCTGGGTAAGATGAGGGTGTTTTTGCAGCGGCAGGCCGTTACAGGTGGCCGACGACCAGATAGCAACCATGCTGTCGCCATGTTCGCCGAGGATGAGCGCGTTTACTTGAGTCGGGGCCACTTTGATTTCTTCTGCGATCAGAGAGCAAAAACGGGACGTATCGAGCAATGTACCAAGACCGATGATGCGAGAGGGCTGAAATCCGCCGTGCTGATTGGCAAGATGCGTTAGAATATCTACTGGATTGGAAACCACGAGGAGAATTGCATTTGCGCTTGGGCCCGCGGAGCTTAACTGCTCGAGTATGGACAGGAAAAGAGCAACGTTTCGGTTGATGAGATCGAGCCTCGATTCGTCGGGTTTGCGGCGATGCCCGGCGGTGATTATGATGATGTCCGCTTTTGCTGCGTCAGCAATCGTGCCGAATTCGATTCGCGAATCGGAGAGAAGGGCGCCGCCATGCAACAGATCCAGCGCCTCTCCCCGAGCGGCATCCTCAGCAATATCTGAAACCAGGATCTCGGATACGATTCCACCCAACTGCAGTGCATAGGCTGCAGAACTGCCCACTCGTCCGGCACCGCCAATAATTGAAACTTTCATAGGTTTCCATTCACGAGTTGTTTCGTTTTCAACCAGGAGCTTCAAGCACGAGTAAATTGTAGGACTAGGTCGGTTGCAACTCCTTGAAGCGCTTCAAAGCTGCTTCGGCGCACTCGATGTCTTGCTCCACACTTCCTCCGCTGACTCCGATGCCGCCAATGATTTGATCCTTGTGCCTGAGAGGAAATCCGCCGCCGAAAATGACGATCCTTCCCCCATCGGCATTGTGGATGCCGAATAGCGGCTGCCCCGGTTGAGCCAGTGGCGCAAGTTCATGGGTGGGAAGTTTGAGGGCAACTGCGGTGTAGGCCTTGTTCAGTGCAATATCGAGGCTGACAAGAAGCGCCTCATCCATGCGCTGTAAAGCAAGCAGATTTGCGCCCGCGTCCAATACTGCAATCACCATGGGGACACCGATCTCGGCAGATTTTCTGCGTGCCGCCGCAATCAACTCCAGCGCCATATCAAGATTCATTTTCATTCTGATGCCTCCTCGACTTTTTCAAATTATCCTAAACGATTCTACCAGCGTGCATCTCCTCTGACGTGTGAAGGTTCTGGCCGACGTCAAACCTTCGCCTGTGGGTCCGGCGATGGTGAAAGAGGTGTGTCCCTCCCCGCCAAGGCCGATTCCTGCATACGACGGTCCGTTTTTGACAAAGATGGTCGTCTGCACGGCGCGTGCAAACGCTGTCATGTGCTCGACGTGCGTGGAGTGCATGATGGCTGTGTGTCTGTTGCCTTGTTCGACCTCCACGGCGAATCTGATGCCTTGTTCCACATCCTTTACTCGAACAATCGGCATGATCGGCATCATCTGTTCCAGCCATACCAGCGGGTGATCTTTGGGCGCATCGAAAACGGCGAGCCGATACTTTTCGTCAAGCTCGATGCCAACCTCCCGTAGAATGACCTGTACATCCTTGCCGATGTATGCCGGATTGATCTTGCCGTCGGGGGTCACCACCAGATTGGTCACCTTTTGTGCTTCTTCAGGATTCAGTCGGTAAGCCTTCCCGGTCTCCTGCATAAATTTGATCAGCGAATCCGCAACTTCTTCAACGACGATGACCTCTTTTTCGCACGTGCAGAAAATATTGTTGTTGATGCTTGCTCCATCAACGATGCATTGAGCCGCTTTGCGAATATTGGCGGTATGGTCGACCAGAGCCGGCGGATTGCCGGCGCCGGCACCGATGGCTTTCTTGCCGGAGCGGAGCACCACATTGACAACTGGCCTTCCGCCGGTTGCCACCAGCATGTTGACTTTGGGATGCTCGATAATCTGTTTTGCAGTTTCCAGCGTGGGTTCCCGAACTCCTCCGATGAGGCCGGGAGGTCCTCCAGCATCAACCACGGCCTGGTAGAGGATTTCTATCATTCGTGTGCTGGTTTCCCGAGCCGAGGGGTGGGGGTTGAAAACCACTGCGTTGCCCGCGGCTACCATGCTGATGCTGTTATGGATGACCGTACCGGTCGGATTTGTAACAGGAGTCAGTGAGCCGATGACACCTATGGGAGCATATTCCAGCAACATCAACCCGCAGTCTCCCGTTTTGGCATGCGGCTGAATGTCGGCGGTACCGGGAGTTTTGGCGGCGCAAAGGATGTTTTCCCTGATTTTGTCCTCATAACGGCCGAGCTTCGTTTCCCGAACAGCCAACGCCGACAACTCTTCATTATTTTCCAGAGTCGCCTTGCGCATGGCGGATATGATTTCTTCACGCCGCTCCAAAGACATGGCAATGAGACGCCTTTGAGCATCCACCGCACTCTCGACCGCCTGATCGATAGTATCCGCAAGGCCGATGGATCGGCCTCTTCGCTCTATCCCAGCCTTGGAGATTTCCTCGACAACCTTCTTCACCAAGGCAGTGACGATTTCCTCATTGGTTGCCATCGCAGCTCCCTCTCACGGTTAAATGAAGTCTATTTGGTTGTGAATCTGGAATCCAGCGCTACCACAGGTGCGGTACGCCACATATCGTATTTCATGCATTGCGCCCCGCATCTCCAAGCACCAACTTCTGACTTCCGTCTTCCGTGCTCCGCCTCTGGATTCTGGCTCCTGGATTCTCTCGCTCACGTCGATTGCTCCCGGAATAAATAAAGTAAAATCGCACCTGTCAAAATCTGAATAGTTCGACCGGGTGCTGAATAGCCCACTTTTTCGAATTCAATACTCAGCTGTCTTCTCAAAAACTGAAACGGTGGGATTTCGAAAGAAGACTCGATACCAAAATCGCTTCCAATAGACCGCGACCAGATGTCCATCTCCTCCAGAGCCTCGACCACAGATTGTGCAACTTGGATATCCTGCTCTACAGTTCCTCCGCTAATCCCAACCGCACCTGCAACCTTTCCCTTCGGCTTTAAAGGAAACCCTCCGCCAAAAAGTACAATCCGACCCTGATGCGTCTGTTCGATTCCATACAGCAGTTCACCGGGTTGGGCCAGTTTACCCACCTCATGAGTAGGCATCCGCAGGGCCGCAGCAGTAAAAGCCTTGGATACGGCAATTTCAGTGCTTGCCGGCAGCGCGCCATCCATTCGGCCAAAAAAAATGAGGCCGCCCTCAGCATCCGCCACAGCGATAGCCATGGGCACTTTAATCGCGGCTGCATGCTCTTCGGCAATAGAGGCCAGTGCTCGAGCTACCGGATAAGGAATCCTCATATCGAAGCTCCGGCTTTGCATTCATCGAATAAAAGATCCCGCACTATTTCTTCAATGATCGTTTGAACCTCGAGTGACCAGGCCAGAACAAACAGCAAATCGCTTAGCCGATTGAAGTACACAATGAGCACAGAGTAATTTCCGGTTTGTCGATTCAGTTTGTTGATCCATCGCTCGCATCTCCGGCACACCGTGCGGGCAACATGCACAGCACTGCTCTCCAATGATTTCCCCGGCACAAGGAAATGGCTGGGAAGTCCGAAAACGGAACTGAACCGGTCGATTTCTCCTTCAATCCTTTCCACATCTTCAGGGCCGATACGACGCTTCAGAGCTGCCAGATTCTCTGATGTGGAGGCCAGTTCCGAAGCCGCCGCAAAGATGTCCGATTGAATATCGTAAACTACTTCCCGTATCCGTTCCTCTTTAACGAGTGCGCGAACCATACCCAGGTGAGCTTGCAGTTCGTCCAGGCTGCCATAGGTCATGACCCTTGTGTCATCCTTTTCTACTGTCTCGCCGGACAGCAGACGAGTTTGACCTTTGTCGCCCGCTTTTGTGTATATTTTCGTCTCCATATGATTCATGCTCGTGTCATGTGGGCGTTTTCAGCTGCTTCGTTCGGAATGACAGTGTTGCCGATGGGTTTCGCTTCACTCTACCCATCCTACGCCGTCTCGAACTGCGGACTTATGTCCGCCCACACGTGTCGCACCTACGGCCCTTCTTGAACGTCGATATGGTCGATGATCCCGATGATGGTTGCATCCACGGGAATTTGGTCGTTCTTTAGTGCGTGGCGAGCCCCGCTTCCCCGGACGATCATGACTTGTTCGCCGACACCGGCCCCGACCGCATCAACGGCAACAAAAGGTTCACCTTTCGGCTTGTCGCCGTAATGATCGAGGGGCTGTACAATCTGGATTTTGCACCCGATCAGTCGTTCGTGTTTTCGAGTTGCAACGAGGGTTCCGATCACACGTCCGATCTCCATAGTAAAGTTTCCTTTTCCCGAAGTTTGGCCAATTTTAGACTGCGCGCAGGACGACCCCTAACCGCGACGCGAGGTCCCGGGCAAGCGGTGTTACCAGACAGCCGGAGGATATTTCCAGGCCTGATCCCGCCCGATGGGCATGCGTCACCTGAGCCGCAGTGATAACTTTTTGCCGGATATTTGATAGGGGGCGAGGCGGTCCAGACGTTATCGAATGTTTTAAATGGCGCTGATGCTTTAATTCCAGGATCGATTTCACCGCCTCGCCCAACTTTTCGACATCGGTAAAACGGCAACCGTAATCACTCAAAGTCGCCAAACGATCCTTAACCGCAGCGTTTAAAGCTGCTGTTCCTTGATTAAAACCAAGTTTCTTCCTTCCTTCCGAATGCGGGTCCACACCGTTTCGCGCCGCGATCACCGGCTTGCCCATAAAGAGGGCATGCAGAACAATATTGGCCGGCACATTGTCAGCTATCAGCAGAGCCAATTTAGAAAGCGTATTCACACTCAACAAAGGAACCACAACGGCTCGCGCATCATGCAGGGCACTAAACCATTTTACTGAATCTATCCGGTCAGAATAGGGAAACCCCTCCAGTCGATCTCTGAGCACCTGTCCGTATAAGCCTTCTGCTGCTTGGGACAAGGCAACCTGTATTTGGTAGCCCTGCAGGATCAATTGTCTTACTTGCTGAACGGCTTCGTCAAACTCGACCGTCGCACCGGTGAACACTGCAATGATGAGTCCCCGGTCGCCGTCGGCTTCCAGTCGGACTGCCACTCTTTTGATGACTTCAGCAACCAGTCGTTGAATTTGTTCTTCATTCATGCCGCAAATTTCTTCTACGCCTTATCCAGCGATGTTCTTGCACAACTCAAAGCAATTCCAAGCGGAGTTACAAGTAACGGATTGTGGGGCCTCAGCACTTCCAACCCAGTTTCTTCTTCCATCACTTTTTCGATGCCCGGAAAACAACTGGTGCCGCCCACCAGATAAATTGTTTGAATATCCGAACCCTTCAGATTCTCGCGCACAATACTTGCCATTTTTTGAAATACAGGCCGCACCAGTTGAAATATCTCGCCTTGGTTGGATGGATCGGTCTTCAAGCGTTCCGCCTCATCGACTTCAATTCGATAATGGCCGGCAAGAACCAAATCGATGTGAGTGCCTCCGGTCGGCTCATCTGCTGTAAAAACGACCTCACCCTTTTGAATGATCGAAATACCGGTGGTACCGCCGCCAATATCCACAACAGCCCCGTTTTCAATGCCAAGCACTAACGAAGCTGCCGTGGGTTCGTCAACGAGTCCGGAAAGATCCAAGCCAACAGCCCGCACGACATTGCCGAAAGCCTGCGCGTTACGTCCCATAGTGCCGGGAGGGAAGGCGGCCGACGCTTTTTGGATCTGAAGACCCGAATCAGTCAACTTTTGGATTTGTTGACGAAGAATCCGGATTGCACCGACATAGTCCAAAACCAAACCATCCCGAATACTGGATCGGCTGCGGGTAACCACGCCTGCCACAGGCGCCTCGGACTCATCGACAACTGCGGTAACGATATAGGCTGTGCCCAGGTCCACCCCAGCGAATAATTTCCCTGAAACTGGTCGACCGCCATTCAGATGCAAGGCTGCCTCGAACAATTGTATTTTTTGGTTCGCCGATTCCCTGATTGGCATGCGAGCCCCCCGATTAGCCTTCTTTCCCACTCAGACTTTTGATTGCGGCTTCCGCCGAACCGGCCGCTCGTTCGACATCGGACCTTTTGCCCCCCAAGTAAAGGCGGCCCACGGCTCCAAAGGTTCGGCAATCCACCAGTGTAACCTGTGAATTTTTCTCGGACTCATTGGCTGCGAGAGTGATGTAGGCTGCCGGTTGAACCTCAAGAATATAGAGGTCTTGTCCTGGCAAAAGCATTGACGCAAGACGGGAAACGTTGACCATCTGAGCATGATAGGCATTTACCTTATGGATGATCTGCGAATTCAAAATCTTTGGTTTGATGCGATCCTCAAGACTCATTCCAATCGATTTGAGTAAAGCACCCCCGGCATGCTTGACTTCAGCCTGCGCCTGGGAATGAAATTCCAACACGCCGAAATGCCTTTCCACGACCATCAACCCGGGTTGAACGTTAGCGGCCTTTACTGCAGTATCAATGACTTGATTGATGGCCACTCCAGGCGAGATTTCTATAAGCACGGCCGCCAGACCGGGAATGGGAATATAGCCTCTTGCATTGGCGCCGATGTAGGCGGCAAACTGAGGCTGAAGTCGATCCAGATAAACATAGGCGCGCAGCTCTATCATTGTGGACTCCTTTGTTGCAAACTGGGCTTAGATCAAGTTTTTTTTGTGCGCTCGGCCTTCTTGATTTTCCCGCTTGCAGGTTTGGAAGCGGGAATCTTAGCTGTCTTTGGTTTAGAATTGCTTGCGGTCTCAGCTTTTGGCCGATCAGCCTGTTCTTCCTTGACTGGAAGCTCTTTCATCGGTTGCGATTCGGTGTCATCAGGAGAAGGGGAGGGCGCCGCTGGCGGTTCGGCCGGTGGTTTCGGTGCAGGCGGCAGGGGATGGACCGGAAGTGATTGCAGCTGCCGATCAGGTCTTGGAATGACGTGGCACGACACAACCTTACCCACCCTCTGTGCCGCAGCAGCTCCGGCTGTTACAGCTGTTTTTACCGCAGCCACGTCTCCTGTGAACATGATCGTAACGAGTCCGGCTCGCACCTCTTCATATCCGGCCAGGCTGACATTTGCCGCTTTGCATCCGGCATCCGCCGCTTCAACTGCCGGCACGTGTCCCCATGTTTCTATCAGTCCGAGGCTTTTTTTCTGCATGGGTATCCCTTTCCACTACCTAGAAGGCTGTCCGAGAACTGTCATTTCGAGCCGCAGGCGAAAAATCTTGCATCTATAAGGAGTCAGTTAACAGATTTCTCTCTCCGCTGTGCTTCGTTCGAAATGACAAAATGGCAAAAACGACGTTTTCAGACATGTCTCCAGTACAGCTCGGCGAAAGTTTTCAACCAATTATGGGACGATCCAAAGTCCCCCTTTCTGAAATCCCTCCTGACCTTCCTTTACCAACTGACAGTTAGACACACATGACTCCGTGCTTTTGAAAAGTATCTGTTTTCGTTGGCATTACAATTTGCCAGCAACAACAGGGAGTCAGCGATTTGGTCCCCCCCCACAATAGGAAAAGGGGGGTTAGGGGGGATTTTTCAACCTGCTGATTCTTATTTAAAATCCCCCTAAATCCCTTTTTGCGAAAGGGGGACTTTCAATACCCACGGGGTCATGTGTGTCCAACTAACAGCTTTACGAAAAGGGGGAATCTAAGGGCTTTCCCCGGCGAAGGGGAAGACCGGTAAAAGCTCGATCACAGCGGCGGCAATGATTTTCGCCAGTTGGTCCAACTGGATCTGCGGAGAAGGATTGGAACTACCACTTTTACTGCGGCCCGCAGGTTGGTCATAGAAAACCAGAGGTTCACCTTTGACCAGTCGTGCTGCGTTCGTCCCCAAAATGCGCAGCTGTTCGGAGAACCGATCTTCCCCCGAGAGGATGAAGAGAGGTTTTTCGTCAAGCAGATCGCGATGATGGAGCGAGATGGTGCTCCCCCGCTCATTTATACCAATGCCAACGCCCAGCAGCGACTGATAAGCTGCTTTTTTAGATATCGACTCCCCATTTTGAGCAACGGTTTCGCGAAACTCCGACGGAATACCTTCTTCTTCCAATCCCCAAAGAATTGGATTGATCAATTCTTCTTCGACAGCGCCGTCTGAAAGAATCAATACTGCAGGCTTATCCGGTTCCAATTGTCTGGGATTGCGATCTCGCACGACCTCAGTTCCTCTCCATTTCCGCGTGGGCGAGCACCAGTCCGGTGGCAACGGCGTTGCGCGGACCTTCTTGGCTTCGGACATTGGCCCGGCCGGTTACGACCCCATAGTCAAGCAGGGCATCGGAAAGCATTTTGGGAATCTCGAAATCAAGAGCCGACCCACCTACCATCACCAAAAAGCTAATGAGGCGAATATTTCCCGCCGGCGCGACCCTCTCCAATGCTCTAAGCCCATTTTTTATGAACACTTTTTGCTTGGCTTCGCGGCGCACCGCAGCGATCTTTGCCGGTTGCTCACGAATATCGAGTGGAATTGGGCCGTTTTCGGCCATCACCACCACACGACCGAACAGGCGGGGGTCCAAGGGTTCTTGAAAAAACTGCACGGTGCCGTTCTCATGGCGCATGTGGAAAAGCGACTCGACTTTAGCCAGGGGAAAACGTTTGATGTTTTCAGCCAATTCACGATCTTCCAAACCCAGTTCCGTATCGATCAGGAGCGTGACCATGTCTCCCGCGCCTGCAAGGTGGGTGCTCTTGATTTCACCCGCTTCGTTGATCAGGGAAGCATCCGTGGATCCTCCACCCAAATCGAGGATCGCCAGGGGAGGGCCTGTACCGGGAGTTGTCAAGGCGCCACGGATGGCCATCTCCGCCTCTATTCCTCCTACGGCAACAGGCACCATGATTTCTTCTTCGAGTTTGCGCGCGAGTCTCTGCATGGGCAATTTGTGCGTTTTAACCATCGCGGCCAGTCCCACCGCATTGCCCAGCGCATACTCGCCTGCAAGGCTCCCGAGCACCTGCTGGGGTTTGAGCGTATCGACTGCAAGGATATCCTGGACGCTGATTTCGCCAACCGGCTGATCGGTCAATTCTGCCATCACTTTGCGCACATGCTCGAACATTCCGCCGACATGAGTTCCGGGTTCCGCCTGAATTTCCACCAGAGGGCATACCGCTGTGACCTTTTCCATGATGGCTTCCGCACCCTCTTCAACCGGAATCTCTTCTTTCCTGTGTTGGCCGATGAGAGTGATCTTGCCCGCTGCGATGCGCCGCTCTTCAATGTCCCCTTTGGGAGTTTTGATCACAACGGCACTGCGGGTTCCCATCAAAGCCCTAGCAACGGGCACGACACTGCGCGTTTCCTCAGCGTTCAGATCGAACAGAGTCGCAATGTCGTAAGGGTTGGATAGCTTTTCGATACTCCTGCCGGGCCCCGCCACCTCCACTGCGGCAGGCATGCCCACGGGTATTCGATCGATGTGCACGACTTCATCGACGATGGGGATGGGGGAATAGAGTCGATTATTGATGAGCACGGCATCATCCTTCTGGGCTATGCCTGCAGCCACTTGCAGCCCGGCCGACCCCGCTCTGTTCAACACAGCAGCGGCTTCCTGGAAGTCCATCGTCCCGGGAATAATGGCAATCCATTTTCTTTCGGGGGCGGCGTCTTGCAGCTCTGCGAGCCGAATTGTGGTGCCGAGTCCCAACCCCTCGCCACCGGGGGTGGAAGGGTTGTGGCCGATCATGGCGGATTCGGTGATGACTGTTTCGGTAATGGTCTCCATCGCCACATCCCCAATCACCGGGGTAGCTTCGTTCAGCAGCACCAGGCTCAGGTCCTTGCGCAAAAGCTTCACACTAGTCAGGGCCAGATCCAGTGCCTCGATGACTCCCAGCACGTTTTGCAGGGTTCCCTTGATCCCCACCGTCCTAACCAGGGAACTGGCAAGGAAATGCGGCTTCCCATCCGTCGCCAGTTCGGCTATGGCAACTTCGGTTGAATTGTTGCCAATATCAACCCCGGCGATGAGTGCCATGTGATTTTGAGTCCTCACTATCTCTTCAAGCGATTGCGTTTGTCGTATATCTCGGCAGCTTCCCTGAATAAGGCTGCGCAAACTTTTGCCTGATATTCGGTCTCCAGTTCACCGGCAATGTTCAGCAGTTCCTGTTTAGTGGAACGATAAGGTCGAAGGGCATTGTACATCTCCAACAAGCGCTCGTCAGGAATCCTGGTCATTTCCGCAGCTCTCCGCATATTTGCTGCAAGCCGGGGCCGGTTCACACTTTCGGCAATCTGTGCCTGGTATTCGAGTGTCTCCGGGCGTATCTTGATGTCGTCAAAAGTTATCTGCCCCGAAACAACCTTATCCAGGCCAATATCTTCTAGTTTCATGCCGCTTGCCGACTGCACAAGATCCGGACGCTTGCTGGCAAGAGGATAATCTCTCTTTGCATCCAGCTTGCCGGTGGGTGAGGAAGGCTTGCTCGGAGTTGTCTTCCCCTCACCCAGCGTGGACATGACTCGCTTTACCGCCTCCGCGATCAGTTCGGGTGAAATGTTCACTTTTGGATCAGCCATGAATGTCACCTCCTAGGTCTGATGCCCAATTGAGATGTTATTTTGTTGGATTGGAAATGTGGTCCCGCCAGACTTCGGCGGAATTCCAGTGCTGCTCGATTGGTGCCTAAATTGATTCATTTCGAGTTGCCTGCTGTCAATATATGGCTGCAAGGTGAGGTCCACTTGCGCCAGTCCCCCCCTTTTCCAAAGGGGCGCAGGGGAGATTTCCTGGTGTGCTGATCCTTCCTGAAAATTCCCCTAAATCTCCCTTTAAAAGGGGGACTTTGACTACCGCGAGCTAATTGCGCATCACTTTCAGCTCTAAGAAAAGCGGAAGAGGTCAGCCTGCAGCGTATCGAGGGCAGCGTCCCTACCTTCTGAATTCTGGCTCCCGGCTCCTGGATTCTGCCTTTCCCATAAATCATCACAGGGGAACCTGCAGCTCCGTGCTCGGTCTATCCGCCTTTACGTATTGGACTTCCTTGTTGTGCAGCAGCGCTGCGAGTCCTTGATAGCGCGGGCGTGCCATCGGATCGTTGCGGACCGGAACCGGCGAAGGATGTTCGCCTTTGGCATACTTTGCCGCATTACGTCCTATGGCACGAAAGGTTTCCCGTTCCACCAGGGGCGACTGTGGAAACAACTCCAAGTTCTGCAGGGGCGCAAGATCGCGCTGATGAATAACAGTAGTACCGCGGGAGAGAATGCCTATACCGATTCCCGAACCGCTCAGTTTAGCCGCCTCATGTGCGATAAAGCCAACATCGGCGGTCTTGTTCACCCGGATAAGGCGGGGTTTCAAACCCTCTTCTTCAATTCCCGCCATCACTTCTCGGAGCACTTCTCCATGGGGGATTTCAATGATCGTTTTTGTCATGGAGGAGCCGAACGCCGGCGGAATTCCGATCACCACTTCAGTTCGGTTGCTTCCAACTCTGGCTTCGCCCAGATCCTTGAAGCCAAGGGCTGGGGCATCTGCTGGTTGGGGGGAGGATGATTTCCCCTCCTGTTGCATCTGCTGCAGGACCTCAAGGATGATCCCCTTAACCATTTCTTCTGAGATATTCATAGCAAACGACCTCCAATTGGAGTCCTAAATGTCTTCGGGGCTGATCGCAAACGGAATGTCTTTGAGCTGATCCCAGCGCTCTCCCTCGAGACGATATCCGGATCCGGGACCGACGTAGTCGTTCGGATCGTTCACGGCGCTTAGCACTTCAAACCCCTCGGTAAAGATGGCTGAAGTGTGCAGATAATCGCCGGTCACTTTTCCTTTGAGCATGTTGAGAACCGATCCCGCTACATCGTTGAACCCATGTTTGGCCAATGCCTGGACCACATTCAAGCCGGTCACACCGCGCCTCATCATGTCATCGATGGCACGAAGATCCTCGGGCACATTGCGATCCGGCATATCCTTGCTGCCATGCGCATAAGTGGCGTCTTCCACCTCTTGATCGGAGATGGCAGGAAGTCCGAGCTCTTTGAAGACAGCTTGAAGAGCCCTGGCAGCTTTGTTGCGAACTTCGATGACTTTCTCCTCGGTGACCGGACGAAGACCGCCGTCCACCTGAAGATCGCGCTGCAGAACCAGGTAGTCGTCATAATCGTCACAGTCATGAGTTGAGCCGGCAAACATGTTGTCATAGTTGGGGACCGAACTGTATCCGGAGAAAATCAGATCCGTTCCCGGCAGGAACTGCATGAGCATCCGAGCTGTGTTGCGAATGGAGGAGTGAGTGAAAGTCTGATCGTTGCCCGATGCGACTTCAAGATCCGTCAAAACGGTTGCTACGTTTTCGGCCAGTATAGCTCTGACTCCGGCCGGGACCGCACCTGGAACTCCCACACAGCTGATGGAGCCATTTTGCAGTCCCTGCACCCCGGCCGCCTTGGTGATCATCACGCAGCGGATTTCGAGATAGAGCATCGATTTGCCTTCGGCATAGCCCATCTGGACTTCCGAACCCGTGCCCGAGGTGTAACGCATTTTGAGGCCCCGCGACGCATACGCGGATGCCAGAAAAGCCTTGGACCAGGGAGTGTCGTCACCATCCACGAAAACCTGTTCCGTCCCATACACCGACACGGTTTCCGCGTAGTGGGTAAGACCTCGCATCCCCAGTGTAAGCTCGAGCGCCTCCTCTACGGCACATTGCGCAAGAATGCCGGGTCGTCCGACCTGTCCGCCTACCAGAAGAGACAAGGCATTCATGGGAGCGTAGCGAACTACGCCAACCGTCGTCTCTATTTCGGTAAACCCGCGATAACCCGCCTCTGCGGCATCGGCTGCCAGCAGCGCCGGAGTGTCCTTTACATTAGTCACATGCGCTTGATTGGAAGGCGTCCGCCGCGGCCTTAACTTCTGCATGGCCATCATCAGTTCGACGACGTTCATCCTTTTGAGCACATCCAGAAGCTTTGCAGGTGTCATTCCGACCGAAAGTCTCACGATCTCGGAGCGCGGCACATTGATGTCGACCAGCATCTTGGCGAATTTTTCGGAATCTGTAGCCATGGCCTCTTCAGCCACCGATGTATCAACGTAGTGGTCGGCAATCCAGAAATCGATCATGTCAAAGTCTTCGCGTCTCTTGCCGTCCAGTTCCACAACCCTGTTGTTCGCTATCTTTATTCCCGGTTTCGGGTCGTTAGGGCTCTCCATGGCGACCAGGCCGACATCGACCCATTCTTTAATGAAACCATCTTTGTGCAGGGGGCGCTGTTCCAGCACCTCGAAACGCTTTTGTCGCTTAGCCATTGCTTACCCCCTTTATATGTAAGGTGTGCCTAATGACTTTGGCGGTTCTCCCCAGGCTGAAAGGAGCTTATTGCCGACTTCTCGGCCCGCGATGACCGCCTGCCTCACTGCTCCCGAATCTCCTGTGACCCAGATGAACACCTCGTTGGTGAGACTCGTTCCACGAGCCGGCGAAGCAAAGCCCAGCACTTCAACATCTGCGGCTTTGACGGCGGTATCGATCATGAGCATACCAATGACCGCCGGCGCTCCCAGGATCAATCCGAACGCCCGCCCTTCGGGTATCTTTAAAGCGTAGCTCAAAACCTTACTGGCGCGCGCAGAGTACTGGTTCTCCGTATAGCCCTGGTCATTGGCGTAAACGTCGCCGAAGTATTTGGGCAGCATTTCCAGAGTCACTTCAACGGCCCGACGGGCGTCGGAAACGTCTTCAGCACCGAAGATGATCAAGTTTCCGTGACCGGCCTGCCCCTTGGTATCTCTAGGCATTTCTATGCATAAGACTTCAGTATTGGTCGCTTTGATGGCTTCATCGGCCGCCATCAGCTGCGGTCCTGCCCCGACGCGGCCTCCAATAACTCCAATGGAGCGATATTTGGGGTCGAAACCCATCAACTTGTGAATAATGGGATCGAGGTTGGCGATGACAATCCCTTGTGTGTCCCCCATGCCGGCACCCACGAATTCCGTGAGCTGCACCAGATCGGCTGGAGCCGATGGGCTGCCGCTGCTTTGCGGCTTGGCTGCTTTGCCGGCCGGTGCGCTGGGAGTCAGTCGACTCATCACTTCCTTCATAACTCTGTTAATCAATTCTTCTTGCATTGCAGGTTCCCTCCTGAATAAAGGCGATTAAGAAGGCGAAAAGCGTGGATCACTCCGTACTTTTTGCTGCCTGCGGAAGGATCGTCTCCACATCCTGATGCGGTCTCGGAATGACGTGAACGGAGACCACTTCCCCCACTTGTTGGGCCGCGGCGGCTCCCGCATCCGTGGCGGCTTTTACCGCTCCCACATCGCCTCTTACCATCGCGGTCACCAAGCCCGCCCCAATCTTCACTTGTCCCACCAGCACGACATTTGCCGCCTTGACCATGGCATCGGCCGCCTCAATATTGGCGACCAATCCTTTCGTTTCGATCATTCCCAACGCTTCCTTCGTCATATCCATTTCTCCTCTCAACTGTTTTAAATGCTTTGGCTAATGAACGTATGGTAATTCGAAGTTCCTCTAAGAACTAACCCTCAGCAGTCGCTTCCTTCTGTTTTAAAAGTTCTGGAAGCCTGGCTGAAAGAATTCCAGCGAAATTTCCGATCATCATGCAGACAAAGGTGTTAATGAGAGTTGCCGTAATATCTCCCTCATGAGCTCCAAGATTACCAAAGAACACCGCGGCGCCGACAAACTGTCCTGGAATGGCTGATAGGAGTGGTATGTTCCCTTCCATAGTCATGACAAAGCAGAAGATTCCTATCCAGAGAGAGAGTAAAATCATGTTTCCAGCCCCGACCTGCAGCCAGATCCAGAAAAAGATCGCGCCCTGCACCATGCCGGCGATATTGGCGGCGACGGATTTCTTTAAAGCTTCACCGGAGCCTCCTGCATAATAAAAGCTGGCCCAGGCAGCATAGCCCACCCATGCCGTCAGCCACGGCACCCAAACCGTGGTTTGAAACCATAAGCCGCAAAGCACACCGATACTTATCGAAACGGGTAAAAGTCCCATTTTCATGTCTCCATTTTGTAATGTTTTCCGAGTGCGTCCGCCGCCCAAATCGCCGATTCGACCAATTCAGCATTCACCGGGAACCAGGTTGCATGTATGGTTTCACCCACTGCAGTGGTGGCTTCCGCGACTTTCCTGATTTCTTCTCGAGTCGGACTATGCACTCCCATGTCGTCGAGGCACACGGGCAGTCCCACGCTGAGGCAAAAATCAAGAACTTCCAGGATGTCATCCATCGGCCGGCCTTCCATAATCAACTGCGTAAGCGTTCCAAAAGCTACTTTCTGCCCATGCAGTTTATGGTGCGATTGCTCCAGAACGGTGAAGCCGTTGTGCACCGAATGGGCCCCGGCAAGACCTCCACTTTCAAATCCCAGGCCGCTCAGTAGAGTGTTTGCTTCTACAACCGCCTCCACGGCTGGCGTCACTGACTTGGTCTCTACCGCCAGCTTGGCTGCAAGTCCGTGCTGCAGAAGAGTGTCATAGCAAAGGCGGGCCAAGTTAATAGCGGAAAGGGTAGGGGGGCATCCGCCTGTCAATACATTCGGCTTGCAGCTTTTTGCGCAGGTATCCGCTTCCCAGAATGTGGCCAAGGCGTCACCCATCCCGGACACCAGATATTCGACAGGGGCCTGGGCCACAATCTTGGTGTCCACCAGAACGCATTCAGGATTCTTGGGTAGAACCAGGTATCGGTCGAATACCCCATTTTCCGTGTAGATAACCGACAGCGCAGAGCAGGGAGCATCGGTTGCTGCAATGGTTGGCACAATAATGACCGGAACCTTCATCTCGTGCGCTACGGCCTTTCCGGTGTCGATCACTTTGCCTCCGCCGGCGGCAATAACGAGGTCGCAACTTTGTGCCTTGGCTGCTTTGACCAGTCTTTCAATCTCGGGGTCACAGCACTCTCCATTGAAAGCTTCCTGGTGGCAGCCAAGCTTCTTCTCAGAGAGACTGGCCGAAACGGCATCACCGCAAATAGAAAGAGCTGTTTTGCCGCCGGTGAGCAGAGCTTTCGAACCTAACCTGGCAGCATGTTCACCGATCTCGCTAGTGGCCCCGGAGCCTTGAACATATCGGGCTGGTGCAAGTAACATACGACTCATTGAATTCCTCCTTTTGTGCTCATTAAGGCATGAAGTAGGGTGGGTAAGGGCCATGCCTTACTCCACTGATAACCGACCGCGCAGGGGGAATTGCTTCGGTGGACATTGGAGGCTGAGTCGGCATTGCGGGATTTTCGCCCTTGAGAACAAGAGTTGCGTTAGTGAGAGCCGACCGAACACGTTGAGGCAGAGCAGAGGTCCCCTGCGAACACGATATTAATCAGTTGCAATAAAACCATACGGCTGGCGTGTTGGAAATCACCCAAACGGGTGAAAAGGAATCCCCCGTTTGGTGGGATTATGGGGGAGGTGAGGGGGAGATCGATTGACAAACCGAATCAGTTTATCAGGTTCATTCCTCGAGCGATCCTGGCCGCTTCAAGCCGGCTTTTCACATTTAACTTGCCGTAAATGTGCTTGATATGACTCTTAACGGTTTCGGTGCTTATGTTCAGAGCGTTGGAAATTTCCTTGTTGCTTCGACCTTCGGTCAACCCCAGCAGCACTTCTTTTTCCCGGTGTGTCAAGAGGGGATGTTCTACCTGATCTGATTGCACCTGGTTCGGATCGTGACCCAGTGCTAGATTCACAAGATAGGGAGATATTACTTTCTGGTCGTCGCCAAACCCTCTTATGATTCTGACCAATTCATCGATCCCGACGCGCTTGAGTATGTATCCGTCAGCGCCTGCCTGAATTGCCTCGCGAATATATTCTTCCTTGTTATAGGTAGAAAGAACCACGATTTTCATCGTAGAGAGAGTTCTGCGCAAAATGCGAATAGCGCGAATACCTGATAAACCGGGCATTTCCACATCGATCACCGCGATATCGGGCAGGGATGACTGTATTTTTTCCACTGCACTGTAACCGTCGCTGGCCTCTCCAACCACTTCGAGGTCTTTCTTCTGGGTCAAGCTGAGGCGCAGAGCCATACGCAGCAACGGATGATCGTCAGCCAGGAAAACCCTTAGGGGTTTATCTGCTGAGAAGTTGTTCATCAAAGTTCCTTAGTTGTATATTTCTTCTATAAAAATGCAGAATCCAGGAGCCGGAATTCAGAATCCATTGGCGCCACCCAGTTTTCGGCCGGGGTTTGAACGAAAATGGAAACAGAAAGATGCAACATTTCAGCCTCACGAGTGTATTGTCCTCAAGGTTTCGGGGCGTTGGGTCAAGCGGCCGGAAGCATGAACTGGAATTGACAGCCTCTCTTCCCCTTTTCTTCAGCCAGGATGACCGGCGACTTTACCCATATGGCACCGCCATGCGTTTCGATGACTTGCCTGCAGAAAGTCAATCCCAAACCGAGGCTCTTCCTGCCTCGATCATTTCTGCTGATGGTGAAAAATTTTTCGAAAACTGCTTCCTGATATGCCGGTGGAATTCCAGGACCTTGGTCCGAAACAGTTACTAAAACGTATGAATCGGCTGCTTCAAAAGACGAGGGAAATACGATTTTTGCAGCTTCAATCAGGCATTCCTTTTCGCCTGAGGGGATAAGTCGGCAAGATATTGAGACCTTGCCTTCCTCGGGGCTGTAGTTCACAGCATTTTCGAGCAGGTTAATGCAGGTTCGTTGGAGTCGGTCCCAGTCTGCCATTATCAAGATGGGATCGGACGCGGGGTGCACTTCGATCGTTACCCGCTTCTCCTGGGCGAGAAGTTTGACGTGATTGCTGCTTTCGTTGATAACCTGGCTAATTTCGATTTTCGTTTTATCAAGTAGAAATTGACCGTTTTCCCTGCGATAAATATCCAGCAGGTTGCACACCATCCCGTAAAGTTGATGGCTTGTTTCCAGCGTCAGATGCATGACTTCTGTTTGAACCTCATTAAGCGGTCCTACTTCTTCATTGATCAGAAGCTGCAGAGCCTTTTGCATTGAAAGGACGGGATTTTTGATGTCATGAGCCACCATTCCTATAAGATCTTCCTTCATTCGCTCTGTTTTGCGCTGTTCTGAGATGTCGCGTATGACGGTCACATAATCCGGATCTTTTGACTTTTCCTTGTTGATTCCGGCAATGGAAACCTGGACTGGAAAAGACTGGCGATTGGCTTTGACCGCGTTGAGTTCAATGCGCCGGTCACCCGTGTGCTTCATTTGCAGCTGCCCCCAATAGGACCGTTGCGAAGCTTCGTCGGAAAACAAAGTGGATATCGACTTGCCGATCAGGTCTTCGCTGTCATAGCCGAACATATCGGCACCCGCCTCGTTTATGATTGAAATGATACCTTCCATGTTAGTCGATACAATACAATCCGAGACGCTGTTGATCAGTCTGTTGAGGTAGTGTTGGGAATGTTTGTGTTGAAGGTATTTTTGCAGAGCCAGTTCGCTTATCGTTTGTGTGATAACGGCCATAAGGTTGGCAATATTCAACAACCTTATGCGACTCATCAACGGAACGGTTGCAAGGGCCTGAAGATAACCGTCAATGTCTGTGACTCCTATTTCACGAGCTCTCTTCTGACCGAAGTCCGCCGTGAGCGGCTCATCCAGGACCTGACCGCACAAAACAGTGGCAAGGTGGGAGCCTTCCACAATGATGGGCGCCGCACAATCCATCAATCCCCCATTAAGGCAGTTATAGATGGGAGGCGTGCCGGTCCGCAGCGATTCGGTGCCTCCGTAGCAGTCGCTGATGTGGCATCTGCGCTTGCCTTCCTCGGTCGAGCGGCAGTACTTGAAGCAAAATTCGGTAAAATTATGCGGCTCGGTGATTGGTCTCCCGTTGGCATCGGAGATGATTGAGGCAACACCGGCAACCTCCGTAAAACCTCGTAAAATCTTGTCCAATTTTTCCCTTCTAATTAAATCCAGAAGGTGAATATTCGATGCCATTTATGCGCCTCCCATTTTCGGTTAAAGATGTGGGGATTTGGCGTGCATGATTTGCGATGGTAATTGTAGAGTTGCTGAAAACAAGCCGCGTGCAGGGATGAGAAGTCAATTGGAGTGATCGAGCAGTGAGGGAATCTGTAAGGAATTTGCCATCACCATGTCAGCATTTCATTTTTAGTCAAAAAATCCATTCAATTCAAGTGAAAGAAAATCGGGCGAACGGAATCTGGGATTCGAAAAGGAAAAACACCCGGTCAAATGCACTTCGTTGTGAATACAAAAAGCAATATTTTCAGACAGCCTCCCGGGTTTCGTTTGCTTTAAAGATGATGGAGTATTTAAAATCTTCTTGTTACACTTTTGCTGACAGGTCAATCGAAATTACTTGTGGAATCGTTCGAGCAATATAAGGTAAAGAGGAATTGAGAGCTACCGCGAGTTCAGTTCTACAATTCATATAAAGCGTATTGTTTGGATCGCCGAGGGAAAGGATTGGTTTCATGGCAAAGCAAAAACTTAAAGCGCACCACATAGATCGTGAGTGGTGCAAAGGTTGCGGCATTTGCGTCCGATTTTGCCCGAAACATGTATTGCAGTTGGACGAACAGGAGAAGGCTTTTGCCGAGCATCCTGAAAAATGCGTGTGCTGCAAGATGTGCGAAATGAGATGTCCGGATCTAAGCATCACCATCGAGACGGAGGAAGAAGGAGGGGATAGCTGACATGAACAAAAAAATACGCTTTCTCCAAGGCAATGAAGCTTGTGTCGAGGCGGCCCTCTACGCCGGTCTGCAGTTTTATGCCGGCTACCCCATCACGCCATCGACTGAAATTGCTGAGCATGTGGCGTATCGACTGCCGCAACAAGGGGGCAAATTCATCCAAATGGAAGACGAAATTGCCTCGATTTGCGCCATTATCGGCGCGTCCTTGACGGGACATAAAGTGATGACTGCCACCAGTGGTCCCGGCTTTTCACTGATGCAGGAAGGGCTGGGCTACGCCATTATGACGGAAATCCCTTGCGTGATCGTCGATGTGCAGCGCGGAGGACCTTCCACGGGTCTCCCCACCGGTCCAAGCCAGGGGGATGTTTATCAGGCCCGCTGGGGAGTTCATGGCGACCATGCCATCATCGCACTCACTGCATCCAATCACCAGGACGTGTTTGAAATGACGGTCGATGCATTTAATATGGCAGAGACCTACCGCACTCCAGTGATTTTGCTGTTCGACGAAGTGATCGGCCACATGCGCGAGCGGCTCATCATGCCGGAAGATGGAGAAATCCCGGTAGTGGACCGGCTGCGAACTTCAGTGCGGGCGGGTGTGGATTATCATCCTTATCTTCCTCGCGAAGACGGCCGGTTGCCCATGTCGGACTTCGGGGGCGAACATCGTTATAATGTGACGGGGTTGTTCCACGACATGTGGGGTTTTCCATCGGACAATCCCGGGGTGGTTCACGGGCTGCTGCGCCACCTTGTGGATAAGATCAGGAATAATGTCGAGGCGATCACACGCTACAAAGAATATTATCTTGAAGATGCACAAACCATATTGATTTCCTATGGTTGCTCCGCACGTTCCTCACTTCATATCGTTGAAAACAGGCGGGCGCGGGGAGAACGGTTGGGGCTTCTCGAGCTTCAATCTCTTTGGCCGTTCCCCTACAGTCTGGTTGAGGAAAAATGTGCCAAGGCCCGTCACATTGTTGTGGTCGAGATGAATATGGGGCAAATCGTCCGTGCTGTAAAGCGTGCTGTTTATAATCCCGAGCGAGTCGTGCTGGCTAACAGAATCGATGGGAATTTCATTACGCCGACCGACATCAAGAACATTTTACGACTCATCCAGGGTAAGGGGGTATAAGCTATGACCTCAGTAAAAGAATTTATTCGGGAACGGTTTTTTCCCCACATCTGGTGTCCGGGCTGCGGCCACGGTACTGTTCTGAAAGCCTTGATCACTGCAGTAGATGAATTGGGGCTGAGCAAAAATGAGATTGTGATGGTTTCCGGAATCGGCTGCTCATCTCGAATTGCCGGATACGTGGATTTTCACACTCTGCACACCTTGCACGGTCGGGCACTTGCCTTTGCCACAGGCGTAAAGCTCAGTAAACCAAAGTTGAAGGTGATCGTGCCCATGGGGGACGGCGATGCCTTAGCCATCGGCGGCAATCATTTCATTCATGCAGCCCGGCGCAATATTGCCATGACGGCCATTGTGATGAACAACCGGATCTACGGCATGACCGGGGGACAGTATTCGCCATTGTCGGGCTACGGCATGGCAGCAACCACGGCTCCCTATGGCAACATAGACCATGCCTTCGACGTGGTTGAGCTTGCCAAAGCGGCAGGGGCCTCGTTTGTAGCTCGGACCACCAGCTATCATGCCCCTCAAATGGTTGAAATATTAAAGCAGGCTTTCAATCATCACGGCTTTGCCGTGGTGGAAATCCTGACTCAATGCCCCACCTATTTCGGCCGTAAGAACAAAATGGGAGAGGCGCCGGATATGCTTGAATGGTTCAAGGAAAACACGACGCCGATCGGGTCCGAGGCAAAACAAAAGAATCCGTCCCTGATTGAACGAGGTGTTTTTGTCGATGAAGGAAAACCAGAGTACTGTTCGGAATACGACAAAGTTATCGAACAAGCGATGAAGGGGCGTGAGTGATGGAAAGATGCAGATTGGTTTTTTCAGGTTCCGGAGGGCAGGGGGTGATCACGGCTGCCATCATCCTTGCCGAAGCCGCCGTTCTCTATGAAGATCTCATGGCCACACAAACTCAAGCTTATGGACCTGAGGCTCGGGGTGGCGCAACCCGCTCCGACGTGATCATTGCCGATTCCCAGATTTTCTTTCCCAAGGTTACGCAGCCGAATGTTCTTGTCTGCCTCACTCAGACGGCCTACAGCAAATTCTACAATATCATCCGCCCGGGTGGTCTGCTGTTGAGCGATTCGAAATACGTACAGCCGGAAACCAAGGTGGATGCTCGGCAAGTGCAGTTGCCCATGTATGAGTCGGTCGTTGATCAGATCGGGAAGCCGATCGTCTTCAACATATGCATGCTGGGCGCGGTGCTCGGCCTTACAAACGTCGTAAATCCTGAATCGGTCATGAAGGTGCTGGAAACCCGCATACCCAAGGGTTTTCTCGACATGAACCGGCGGGCCCTTGATTTGGGCATGAGTCTGAGTAAGCAGCGGGCTGCGTGATATATTCGACGCAACGGAACATTCCCTGAGTATGTAAAACGTTTAACGGCCAGGCGATTGATGTGATGCGGGACCTATGCGGGCGAGGGTACCCGCCCGTGTGGTCCCGAGGTCGAAACCCTACTTCTCTTTCCATTCAGGTTTGCGTTTTTCAAAAAAGGCCTGCACCCCTTCTTTGGCGTCTTCGGTTGTACAAAGCCGGGCGAAAGCCTCGTTCATGTAATTGAACGCTTTATAGTAGTCCAAATCGGCCGCTCTATAGAAAGCCTCTTTGCTGATCTGTACGGCTATGGGGCTTTTTGCAGCCAGGACTGCCGCCCATTTTCGGGCTTCGGCAGCGAGGTCGGCGGCTGGAGCTACTTTGTTTATCAGCCCCATTTCAAGCGCCCTTGGAGCACCAATCAATTCGCCGTACAGCAAAAGTTCGAGAGCTCGCTTTCTACCGACCGATCGAGAGACCGGAACCACGGGCCCAATGCAATTTAGACCTACGTTGATCGCCGTCAAACCAATGCGTGCGTCTTCGGCGGCAATGGCCAGGTCTGCCGCCGCCATGAGGCCCGCTCCGTTGGCCGCTGCAACCCCGTGCACCTGAGCAATAACGGGTTTTTTCATCTGGCTGATAGTAGCAAGAGGGGATTCCATCAGCTCGATCCAAGCCTGATACTCCAGAGCAGTTTTCCCAGCCAGCTCTTTTACGTCGATTCCCACACAAAATGCTTTGCCGGATCCTTTAAGGATAATGACCCGAACGCGCGGGTTAGCATCCAAATCCAGCAGTGCGGCTCGAAGCTCTTTTGCAAGCGGGGTATTGAATGTGTTCATGTGATCAGGACGGTTCAGGGTAAGCTCGGCAACAAAATCAGCACCGACATCAACTAAAACGTTCTCATAATTCATAATGATTTGTCTCCTTTCCCACTAACTTGATTGCATTTGAATTGCACTTTCAGCCGACCAATACCAAACCGCAAAGCGTTCCGATCTTGGCTTTGTCCTTATCCCCCTCTCGCTCAGCGACGCTCAACTTCCATCCGGCTGCCTCCATTAGTTTGGACACATTAATTCCAAAGCCGGACATGGATGGCCTTGCACTGCGCGGGTTGCGGCATTCGCCTCGTTCTTCCACCACCCGGCAGTCGGGTTGATTGCGGCAAAAGATCATTTTACACGAACCTCCCGCATATCCTTTGGAATTGGCAAATCCCGCCTCAACAGCGGACTGTTCGATGCTCGCAACGATTTCATGCAGCAGTTTGAAAAGTTCGCTGCGTTCATCTGAAAAGAGTATATCCGTTGGCACATCGATTTTAAAGACCAGTGCTTGCTTGAAATGTTTCAATAATTCCCGAAATCCCGAGGGGCCTGCAACATGCGGCGGGCAGCCGGCCGACATTCCGTAGTTTTCGCAACGAGAATCTCGACAAAGGTTTGCCAGATCATCCTCAATCGAGATGCTCTCCGCAGAAATAATCGCGGCGTCGGTTACACCGAGTCTGCGCGCCAGCTCAATCAGTTGATCTAGTCTCTTGGAATCTTTTGCCAAATCCTCACGCACTGTTTTTACCGATAAATTTTAATAGAACCACGAGAGTGCCACGAAAGAGGAACCTTGGTCCGAAAAACAGGAGTACCGAAACTTTGATTATATTATCAGTCCTCCGGGCCGAAAGGAAAATCGTTGGAATTGTCTTCTCATCGTTCAGGGCAAATTATGCTATGAAAAAGCAGATGATGTGTCAAGCAGGAGAAACGCAGAGCGTCGGCCCGTCAAGCTTGAGCGGTGCCGTCGACAGCGGAGAGGCGGCCGCGCGATTGTGCATAGAATATTTCTACGGCTCTTGAATAAGTCGCAACAGTTCCTCGGCGGAAATTTTGGCGCTGATGTCCGTGCCCTCCAGCAAGCTTCCCGCCAGATCGCGCTTTTCCTGGTGAAGTTTGACGATCTTTTCTTCAATAGTGGTTTGCGTTACCAGCCGGTAAACCGTGACAGGGTGTTGTTGCCCGATGCGGTGAGTTCTATCCGAAGCCTGGTCTTCCACCGCCGGGTTCCACCAGGGGTCCATGTGAATCACGTAATCCGCGGCGGTAAGATTGAGTCCCAGGCCGCCGGCCTTTAAGCTGATCAGGAAAAGATCGCCCCGGCCGGCCTGAAAGGCATCCACCTCTTTCTTGCGTTCGGCCGGTGGCGTGCTGCCGTCCAAATAGCGATAGTCGATCTGTTTTCGGTCAAGGTACTCTCGAATTAGATTGAGATGGCCCACAAACTGGCTGAACACAAGAGCTTTGTGTCCGTTTTCCAGAAGTTCGGAAATGATTTCTCCAAACAGTTCGAGCTTTGCACTGGGGATGCCGCTTTCTGAAACAACCAGCCGTGGATTGCACGCCGCCTGCCTCAGCCGCATGATCTCGGCAAGGATCTTCAAATGCTTTTGATATAACGGCGTGCTGTCTGCTTCGAGCCTTTCCAGCGACTGTCTTCGCAGGGCTTCGTAAAAGGCCGTCTCCTCGGGGCTCATCTCGACCCGCAAAAGCACGTCCGTACGGGGCGGCAGTTCTTCCAGGACCTGGCTTTTGGTGCGCCTTAGAATAAACGGTTGAATCAGTTTTTTGAGCCGTTTTCTGGCCTCCCGATCGTTGTATCGCTCAATGGGGATGGCGAACCGCTCGTTGAATTTCCTGAAGGAACCCAACAAACCTCGATTGATAAAGTTGAACAGCGTCCACAACTCGCTCAAATGGTTTTCGATGGGCGTACCGGTGGTGATGAGCTTGAACTCGCCTTTGAGGCTCATGGCCGCTTGGGACCGCTTGGTGGTGACATTCTTTATGGCCTGGGCTTCATCCAGCACAATGACGGTCCATTGGATGGAGGAGAGAAGCTCAACTTCCTGGTGCAGGAGCCCGTAGCTGGTCACTAATAGATCATGCGCTCCTAGATTTTCGATTAAAGCTTCTCGGCCGTTCACGCCGAACTGGTGCATATTCAGGGTTGGAGCAAAACGGTTGGCTTCGGTCAACCAGTTCATGCAGACCGATGTGGGTGCGACCACCAGGCTGGGACCCCGGGGAGCACGTTCCAGGACAACGGCCAGCGCCTGAATCGTCTTGCCAAGTCCCATTTCATCTGCCAGGCAGGCGCCGACTCCCATGCGCATGAGGCGCGCCAGCCACCGATAGCCCTCCATCTGGTAATCGCGTAGGTTGCCTTTAAAAGTTGAAGGAAGAAGCGGCGTGATTGCTTGCGCCGATCGAATTCGATCCAGCCTTGTCTTCCATGCGGTGTCCGCATCCAGGTGCACCAGTTTTCCGGTAAAGTCCTCTATGGCCAAGGCTGCGAGAGGGTGCAGCCCTATTGCCTTTCCATGCTTTTCGGAATAGGCGTTCAGCTCTTCCAGACGCTTGCGCAATTCCTGGGTGAGCGTAATGAATTGCCCTTCGCCCAGGAATATGAATCTACTGCGCGTTGTATGCAGCAAATCAAGGAGCTGCTTCATATCCAGAACGAGGCTGTTGTCCACCTGAAGTTGACCGCTCACCTCAAACCAATCGGTTTTGCTCCGAATTCGCATCTGAAATTGATCGAACGAAACCTCCCGGGCCACTCTCAATTTTTCGCCTTCGGGCCATTCCAGAATAACTTGATTGTTCTCCTGCAAGGATTTTAGATCCAGCAGCACCTGCAAGCAAGCTTCTGTATCCTCAAGCAGCCAGCGCCGTTCGGCTTCGGCGAAGCCGGTGAGGATGGAAGAGCCGGCTTCAATGGCAGCGGCTTTCTTGTTCTCCAGATCGAGGTTTCTTCGTGCTTGCATGCGCTTGCCGCCAACATCGGCGATCAGATTGTTCGCTCCGATTCCCGGTTTGACATAAGGGCCTCCATCTGCAAACGGTTTGACAAACATTTCGAGTCTGAAACCCGAACCGGCCGGCATAAGATGCATGTAAGGCGTAGCATCCGCCTCTACCTCTAAGATGCCTTCGGCGGCGCCGCCAATGGCTGAGTGGACGGTCACCAGTGAAGAAAGGTTGGCAATCGCCTCCGACACTTCCTGCTCGGCTGAAGTCGGAACCGTCAATCCTTCTTGCCCCAACAATTGAGCAATGCGGCGGTGTGCTTCGGAATATTCTATCACCTTAAACCGCGTCGGCGTTTCCCGAACCAGTAGCACTTGCTTGTTGGTGACCGGGGGCGACAGTTTAATGCACAGCTTCGAATCCGAACGGGTCACGATGATTTCCGGTTCGCCTCGAACAATCTCTATCGGAACAGATGGGCTCTCTTCCAGAAAAACCAGGGGATGGCCCACAAGGGCCGGCAGAGCCTTGTCCATATTAAACTTGAGCTCGTGATAATAGTAGGGTGGACCTTGCTCGATGGTTGCAATGACGGTTTCGTCCTGCTTGCTGACAGATTCGAGGTCTTTGCTTTCGAGCAGCCTTGAAATGGGAAGCATGCGTCCCTTCGTCCAGGTTCCTTTGATGGAAATCTTTTGTTCCTTGGCCTGCAGCGTGACCGCTGAACCGTGAAAACCCAGCAGCCAGACCAATCTCACGTCTCGATAATGTTCGGTCGAGTCGCTTTCGGGTTGCGCTACCTTCTGCAAGGCACGCAAACACCTTTGCCACCCTTCCTCGACCTGCACAGACGGCAAAAAGGATCGCATGCCGGTCTCTTCCTGCACATTGTGCAGATACTTGTCACGGATGGGAGTGCGTTGCTCCGTTCGACACAATAGTTCGGCGCTTTCCATGGCCAGCCAGCCGAGTGCGATTTCCCTGGATTTGACAAAAACCTGGCTGAGTGCATCGATCGTTTCCTGGCTTAGAGATCCGTCGAGCCAGTAGGCGGCAAGAGCTGAAAAGAAAACAGACAATCCCGATTGATCCTGGTTTTTGGCGATCAATTTTCGGGCGGATTCCAGCTCACAGTTCTCAGCAAGGACGATTGCCTTGAGCGATGAATAGGTCGAATCGAAAAGAACGTCTGCCGAATGAGCGGAAAGTGCCTTCGAAATGATTTCATCAATGTCCTTCCACCGAGTAGCATCTCCACGCTTCAGCAAAGCCAAAACATGAAAAACCCCGGGCAGCCCGGTGAAATAACCGCTCCTTTTTTTGTTGATTTTTCGCCATCGCTTCAAGTCGTCTTCAAAGGCGCTGATGGCTTCATCATTTTTGTTCTTGACAAAGAGCAACCAGCCCACAAGGCCTGTTCCGGCATAAGCAGAAGCATCGTCCGGCCCTAACAGCAGTTCTTGCGCTTCTGCCAGTCGGCCGCCAATCAGCAGGCGAGTGACCAGGCCGGGGAGGAGAAAGCTTTTTTGAGTCCTGGAGAGGGAATCCAGAAAGGTTGGATCGAGAGCATAACCGAGAGGTTCGGTATCCGGCTCAAGGGTTATTATCGTATCGTAAAATATGCCATTCAGCAGCATACACTGCAGCCTCGGCGGCAGTGTGCGAAACCAGCCGAGATCGAAGGGGTTCATCACCACCCGGGTGTAGGGATCGAATTGCGCATAAGGAGTGCCCGCGCAACCGGAGAGCAGCAGGTCAAGACTTCTCTGACAAAGGTTTTCATCATGTGTATAGATGCCGATGCGCATCTCGCGCATGATGCGCTGACAATAGTGCGCCGGCAGATGAAATAAGTCGAGATGGACGGGAAACTCCTTCCGCACAGCTCTTACCATTATATGGTAGCGATTGAGGGCTGATGTCGGTTTGGCTTTTACCGGTAATTGCAGGCTCGGGCCTAACCTGGCTCTCCAAAAAGAGGAGATGGTTCTTACATATTCCCGTACACGCGCGTCTCGATCATGGTAGAGGGTCTGGAGCATTCCTTTGGACCATCCCGAGTCATGTTCGGACAGAGCCGCCACTACCCGCATGCGCACCTCCGGATTTGGATCCCTCGCCGCTTTTTCCAGCATGGTCCGAACTTCTTTGTTTTCCGGTGCGATGGAGCCCGCCGCCAAAGCAACGTTGGCATAAAACTGCCACGGCTCCGTTTTACACATTGCCAACAGCAGAGGCAGGATTTTTGTGCCCAATAGCCTTGCGGTATCAACGGCAATCTGCCGAACTGCATGGGCAAGAGGAGCGGCCTCGATAAACCCGAACTGCTCTACCAGAAGAGCCATCATCTCATCGACTTGTGAAGGACTCTCCCGCTCGCTTAACCGCAGGACTTCCTCAAATCGCCAGATAACCGTCAGGCGTCTCTGAACATCGGCACCCGGAGAAAGTGCCTGCTTAAATTGGGAGAGCGACCATGAGTTGAGATCCTCTTTTAAGGCAGCCCGCTTCAGGTCAGACAAGACGCACGGTTGGCACAAAAAACCCGACGATATTTTTAAAAATGGTCCGCGGGAAGATTTTTGGCAGGAAAGACAAACATGCTCAGCGGTTTGTTCTTCCAACCAGGAAGAGGGCTTTGATAATTCCAGTAAAAGATTATGCAAACCTATTTCCGGTTGTTCGTCAAGCGCCCGTCTGGTGACCACTTCCACGATGGCGTCGTGGCATCGAAATTGCCTATCGAGCAGCTTTAGCCGCTGCAGTTCATCCAAATGCGGTTTTAGAGCTCCAATGGAGGCAACCGGCTCTTGGCGAAAAGTCAGCCCTGTGGCTCGCATGCAATTATAAATACTTGTGATATTCGTCTTTTCATAAATCACCGAACACAACTGCAGCAGGGCCTTTTGAAGGGGAGTGAGGCGTTCATAATAGGCCATCAGTATTTTGCGCAGATTCTCTTGGTCTTGCACTTATTCCTCAGTTATTTGATCGAATGCTCCGCAGGCCGCTGAAACCTGGCAGGGCACAAGCGACAGGCTTTCTATACAAACTCTCCAAAACAATTCACCAGCGAGTCGTTGACTTCTTTATCAAAGTCAACTTTTAATTATACTTACTTTTAAGGATTTCGCCCATCCGAAGATTCCATTTGCTATTTCCACAAAGGAAAGGTGCAGAAATAGCGCAGCTTTCCCAATGGGAAAGATAAACACTGAAGGAACTATCCATGTTTTGTCCGTATTTGATTCTCGACAGGCCGTTGAAGACATTAATTCGGCTAACCAGGCCATCCAGCACGACTACTGAAACCTAACGCAAAACTGTAAAAAGCACTCGCATTACATTTTAATTTCCTCTATTATCCTCATATCCTACTGGTTTTTGAGAATAATTTTGATCTCTTGTTGTGCTGATACAATATTCTGATTTTATCCATGGAGTTAATTCCTGCCGTTGAATTCGTGCTTTTTCTTCCAGAACCCAAAGACCAGAGGACAAACGGTTGGACTCGGCACTATGCTTTGACAAATTTATCAAACGATCAACTACCTTACCGTTTATCGTTCCGTTGGGGTAGTTAAACGGAACCTTACAATTAAGTGTTAGGATGGGATAGAAACTGATGAGCACCGAAGAAGATTGGAAGACTTTTTTGCTTCGCCACAAGTGGATTCCGGTCTCGTTTCTTCGGGAAAAGTACGCGCTCCGGCGACACGACGTCGACAATTTCCGCCGAAAGCCAGGCGTGAAGCAGTTGCTCCAACCGTGGCGAATCCGACTGGACCAAGAGCCAGAGCAGTTGAGAAGGATCTTCCTGGATGCCTGGCAATTCTACATCGAACAGATCTCGGGTCTCCATATCGACCCTTCCACTACGGAGTGGATCACACGCCTCGTCAGCCTGCGGAGCATCTCTAGAGATCCGAATGGTATGGGTTTCTTGGCAAATTCGAGGTACTACGAAATCATGTGCCCGGAGGCGTTATCCGACTTTCGAAAGCACGGCTACACTAACACTGCGCTTGGCACTCACCTGTTTTGGCCGGGCGCAGACCTCCTCAAGAGATGTAGCGTTCTTCCGTTCATGTTCCAGCAGACTCACAAGGCTACCTTGGAGTTCGTAAACGTAGACGACATGATAGAGCATGTATACTTGTCGTTCGTCGCTCCTTCCGA
>Ga0210125_1000030_pt1 | contig 34393 bp, 32 predicted proteins | sample RushMan_CattailN_FD_185555 | JGI IMG/M metagenome (GOLD analysis project Ga0210125, IMG submission 185555) | Wetland microbial communities from San Francisco Bay, California, USA, that impact long-term carbon sequestration -... | ecosystem: Environmental > Aquatic > Marine > Wetlands ...
GCCGAGTCGCGAGGTGGTGATGTGATTGTAGACATAAACGGTCAGGAATACGTATTTGTTTACCGCCAATATTGAGGCTGCATCTGCTTGGATGAAAAAAAGAAGCACTCAGGTGTACAATATTGTTACGCACCGCCTCGCAGGGTCCCACCAGGACCTTCGTTCACTGCCGTGTTTATCACTCATGCGCAGTTTGCTGCCGTGGAAATTGCAGGACCTCTTTTGTTATTGACAAGGTTGTTCCGAATGCCGAAGCTTTAGTCGTGCGGAGTCAGGTGCAACAACCGACAATATACAGATTTCCCCCCTTTTGCCGCGATTATATTTTTCCAAACAGAATGCGAAATAATCTACAAAATTGTACCATTTCGCTAAATCTTACCGATAGGTTTTACAATCTTGTTACATACTTGCCCCTTAAGAAAAACCCCCGACAGACAAACTTATATAAATAATCTGAAGTCTTACAAGTTTGTCCGCACCTTGCCGGCGGAATGGCACGCCTCTTGGATTTCTTTTGCTCCTGACTCTGGTTAAACGAAATCATTCAACAAAACAAAACGACCAGTTTCCGTCCGGAAATGACTTTGTGAATGCAGCACCGCCTTCAAGTTTCTTTTGACCCCTTAAGCAGCGGCTGTCAAAGCTTTTCGGTTGGGAACCATTCAAGAAATGGAGGTAAAAGCATTCATGGTCAAGATTGAAGCAATCGTCAAACCGTTCCGCCTCACAGAAGTTCAAGAAGCTCTATCAGCTTTGGGAATTCAAGGAATGACCGTCACTGAGGTGAAAGGATTCGGACGTCAAAAAGGGCACATAGAGTTCTACCGCGGCGCAGAATACCAGGTAAACTTTGTTCCCAAAATTCTACTCACGCTTGTGGTTACCGAGGACCGCGCGGAACAGGTAGTGGATGCCATTCAAAAAGCTGCTTATACGGGTAAAATCGGAGATGGCAAAATCTTCATCTCCCACATTGATGAAGCAATGAGAATCCGCACCCGTGAAACCGGGCCGGAAGCCATCTAGGGAGACACTTAAAAGCATCCATGCAAAACTTCTTTTGTCGTCGCTGTCATCGATATCGATTTTTATGAATGAAGGAGAATTTTATGTTGATGCCTCGAATCGGGTCTTTTCAACTTAGTTTGCCCATAAAGAAATGGGCACTAGCGCTGCTCCCAGCCACATGGGTCGTTTTGGCCTTAGTGTTGCTCTCGGCAGGTCGGGCTTTTGCCCAGGAAACGGTCGCAGTGGCTGTTGTTCCCGCACTAAATACAGGAGATACGGCCTGGATGTTAACTTCAACGGCTCTCGTCATGCTGATGACGCCTGGACTTGCTTTATTTTACGGGGGGATGGTAAGGAAGAAGAATGTTTTGAGTTCTATCATGCATTCATTTGTAGCTCTGGCAGTCATTGGCATTCAATGGATGATCATTGGTTATTCACTCTCCTTCGGTCCGGGAAATACATTCATCGGAGATTTTACTCATTTCTTTCTCGCCGGCATTACTCCCGACTCCCTTACCGGCACTATTCCTACATATGTGTTCATGTGGTTTCAGGGAATGTTTGCCATTATCACTCCGGCACTGATCAGCGGTACCATCGCAGAACGAATCAAATTCAGCACCTATGTCGTGTTCATATTGATTTGGGCAACTATTGTTTATGATCCGATTGCTCATTGGGTCTGGGGCGGCGGCTGGATTCAGCAGATGGGAGCACTCGATTTTGCCGGCGGAACCGTGGTCCACCTGTCATCCGGAGCTTCGGCTTTAGCTTTGGCTCACCTTATCGGAAAAAGGCTGGGCTATCCCAGCGAAATGTTTGTACCGCATAATCTGACAATGACCGTTTTGGGGGCAGCACTCCTGTGGTTCGGCTGGTTTGGCTTTAACGCGGGAAGCGCTCTGGCTGCAAACGGCATTGCCTGCCTTGCTTTCGCAACTACGATGATTGCTTCGGCTGCGGCTGCTTTCTCGTGGATGATGATGGAATGGATCTTCCACAGGAAACCAAGTGCTCTGGGCATTGCTTCCGGTTGCGTGGCCGGTCTTGTTGTCATTACTCCCGCAGCAGGCTTTGTTATGCCCGGCCCGGCCTTGATCATTGGTTTAGCAGCAGGCATCATCTGTTATTACGGAGTCAGAATCAAAGGCCTGCTGGGTTTCGACGATTCGCTTGATGTGGTTGGCATTCATGGAGTTGGCGGCAGTTCGGGTGCAATCCTCACCGGTATTTTTGCAACGGTCGGCGGCGCCGGACTCATCGCCGGCAACGCCAAGCAGGTTTGGATCCAGTTTGTCGGAGTAGCACTGGTAGCGATATACGCGTATGTTCTGACTTATGCCATCGGCTTTGTACTCGACAAAATCATGGGTTTCAGAGTCGATGAAGACACCGAGGTCGCAGGTCTCGACCGAGAACTGCACGGCGAAGTCGGCTATACGTTGTAAACGAGCAACACGAAGATCAACGCCTCTGCTTACAAAATCGCATTTTCGGCGAAACAGGTCCGGTAGCTTGGAACCATGGCTTGATCCATCGTTCGTCATTCCTGCACTCTTTTATTAGAAAATGTACGGTGCGTTCTCCGAACGCACCCTTCCCTTCTTCTCCAATTTTCTAAGCCTTTAGCTCCCTTGCTTAATTCCAATCCGTAATCCTTCATTCTAATTTCTGCTTGATGAATGCCGCCATTTCTCGTAGACGATCATATTATCTAATAAAAATAGCCAACTGATTGCGTCACAAAAATACATTAAGGTCATCCGGGATGAACACAAACTTTTCTGAGGCAAAGAGTCAGCAGAAGCAGAAGCAGAAGCTTTTGGATCAGGTTCAGTCGGCCCTACGGATTGCGTGATGACCTCACAGCAATCGATTGACGCACATGTGCCGAATTTCGGCCAGGGACATCGTGCCTACAGCAGCACGATTCAAATGACGTGGCTGCTGTATGATTTTTGATTTTGAATCCCCAGTTTACCTTCTTATATTAATTAACGACTAACCGCGAAATCACAGGGACTCAACTTTTCTAAAGGAGCCGAGCGAAATGATTAAGAACATACTTGTCGCGTCGGACGATTCCTGTAGCGCCAGACGGACGACAAGCTCGATGCGGGATCGAGACCACTAGGGAGAAAGACATACCTATGAAATGATCGGAACTGCATATCAAGGGCCGGGCTGCAGCGGCTCATGCTGGATCGGCTGATTAAATACACCAATGGTTATCTATCCACCCTCAGCGGCCGATACCAGCTTCAAACCGATGATCAAAACGGCCTCGGCTTCCAGGTCCTGGACTCGCTGCAAGGTAAGTCTTATCGGTCCAGCAAGACCTTTTCAGGCGGAGAGACGTTTGTCGTCAGTCTTTGTCCGGCCCTCGGCTGTCTGAGATGGCCTGCAAACATCGCAAAATTGAATCCCTTTTTGTCGATGAGGGATTCGGCGCGCTGGACGATGAATTCTCCACTCAAATCAAAGTTGAAAAGCAGTTGAGTGGGGTGAGCCGCCTGACGATTATGGAGTGAAACGGCATCCACACCGAAAAGCTCACCAGCTTGGCGGCATGGGGGCCAAGTCGCCGGCATCGAGAAATGAGGCATAGATGTGGTTCACTGCACGGCAAATGAAAGGTCGGTATTACAATGGAATCGTGATTCTGAAAGTAAGCCCGGTGGGTTGGTTGTCCAGTATCTGTAGTTGACCTTCATGTGCTTCGATAATCTTTTTTGCAATGGGAAGACCCAGTCCCGTGCCTTCTTTTTTAGTGGTAAAAAAAGGGTTGAAAATCTCTGCTCTCTTATCAAGGGGTATGCCGCAGCCGCAATCGCTTACGTCGATAATCAGGTGCGGTCCCTGAGCGAAGCCAGTTACAGTGACTTGTTCGCCCTGGGGAGAAGCCTGAATTGCATTCATAAAGAGATTGACCAGAACTTGCTTGAATCGATTGGTGTCGATGCCGGCCAGGGGAAGGTCGCTTGCTGTCTGATTGATAATCTCTACATTCCTAGCTCTGGCGGATGACTTGACAACAGCCAGGCTGTCTTCAATGATCCGACTGATGCTTTCTTTTGACTTCTGCAGTTGAAGCGGCCGAGCGAAATTCAGCATCTCTTTTACCATACTCTCAAGCCGCCCCGTTTCTTTGACGACGATAGCCAGTTTTTCTTGCACATCCGCTAGAATTTGTGGCGTTTTATCAACATCGTTCTCAATTTTTTTAAGTCTTGAGATGGCAAGATTGGAAAATCCGCCAATAGCAATAAGCGGAGTCTTCATGTCATGGGCTGCGGCTGAAACGGCTCTACCCATGGCGGCCAAGGATTCTGCCATGACCAGCTGGTTGTGTTTCTGTTGTTCACTGTCTTTCAGAATTCCCATGACAATGGCTATGGTGTTGAACAGAATAATTTCGACCACTCTGGTCAAATCACCGGTTGAGAAGTGATCCCAAAACATGATTGTAATGGGGAGATAGGCAACCGTGATTGTTATCGAAACAAGGAGGGCGCCGCGCAATCCAAACCAGAAGCCGGCGAGCACCAACGGGAAAAAATAAAGCTCTCGGTAGAAGATGTAGTAGTGATGTCCGGTCAGCACCGTGTAATAATGAAAAAACGTCGTCGCAGCAATCAGCAGCAACACCAACATAACTTTCAATTTGCCAAATATCGGATTCATTGCATCGTTCCATTTTCGGTTGCATTAATAATTTGTTCTGTCAAGTATTTGTAATGATACAATTTGAATGTCCTTCTTTGGTTGTTATTTTGTTATGGAAACTTTAATTTTCTTGATTGCCCTTCTCAAGGGAAAGAAGTCATCTTTATTTGGAAGGAAAGTTCAAATCATGACAACTCAAAGGAGGTCAATCCTCTGTCCCAACTGCCGGAAACTGATTAGTTCCGACGAACCAAGCTGCCCTCACTGTGGCTTGGCCAGGCCGGGGTCGTGGTGGAAGAACAGCTTATTGGCCCGGGGCTTCAACAGTCCCAAACAGCTCCTCAGAAACATCATTTACCTGAACATCGGGATGTTCATCTTATCGCTCGTTGTTGGCCCCCGATTCCAGAGCCTTTCATTAAGCCCGTTTGCGCTGCTTTCCGCCAACTACCTGCACGCCGGCGTACTTCACGTTCTTTTCAATGTGGGAGAAGGGGGCAGACCTTGACATGGGACATTTTTCTAACCGATGGACCATGGGACCCGACAATTCTTGGGCGAATGAGAAATTGTACCGCGACCATATGCCCTTCGGTAATTCGGCCGGGCCGCCCAGCCTCAGGCTGGGTTGCGACACTATGTCGCATAGTCGAGTGTGTCTGTCTGGCACCGGGGTCTACACATTTGACAAGCAACGGGATTAATCTGCTTATCGAAACCCAGCTGGTTAAGGGCGGCGTTAGATGATGCGTCTTTATATGTGCTCAGGGCAGATCAGCCTGATTGTTGGAAAATACGTTCGGTACCTGGTTAGATCTCGTGTAATTAAGTCCAGATCGAGCACAGCTGCTTGTGCCCCGATATAGAAATCGGGCAAAGGAGATCTCTTGATTCCTTTGCCCGCTGTATACTTGAGATAAGCTTTCCCCGCCAGAAAAAGAGCTTCTTTCGGAATTTCCAACATCTGGAATCCGCCTTTATGGAGAGCTGACTCCAATTCCTCTATCTTTTCAAAGCCAACAGAGACTTCGGTGTAGACTATTGAGTTAATATAGAGCGTTGTGTAAGCGCTATATTTTGCCAATGCTGATTCAGACCAATCAGCCCAATTAGGATCATCAAGGAAAATGTCCAAAATAACGTTTGAGTCAACCAGAAGGCCCTTCATCAATCTGCCCTTGTTAAGGCCATGATCTCATCTGTCGTCATTTTGACGGTTGCAACGCCACGTAATTTTGCAAATTTGCGGGTCACAGCTTTTTCCCCTTCTTGTTTCACTAAAAATACGCGGCCTTCTTCCTCGACAAAATCAACTTCTGTTGCTGGGGTTATCCCCAATTTTTCGCGAATGTGCTGGGGAATTGTAACTTGACCTTTTGTGGTTACTCTCATGATTTGACCTCCAGTAATAACTATTACCGGTAATAGTAATACTCTGCCTAGGCAAGGTCAATGCCAATTTATAGCATCGAACCATAGCTTCCCCGGCCTGAGCGCAAAAAGGCTGCAGCAACACAAACCCCGTGTCCCGCGCGTTCCGGCAGAGCTGTTGTTAGAGAAAGTGTCTCTTGTCAAGGGCTGTTTCCGAATTCGCGAGTTCGTCATTTATCAACAGAAAAGTCAAAGGCAGACCTGATCCCTTTATGATACTATCATAAGGCTCAATGCCCTGGTTGGCCGACACTCTTTTTCGGAATGAAATTCACTTTAGGCAGATTTTCAAAATCAGAATCTTGAGTCCATAGAGTGCATTTATAAAAATTCGCCGTCGCGAGAATAAGACTATCCGCCATCGGCAGATTATGCTGCAAGCTAATCTTAGCTGCATGCATAGCAATGTTGATTGTGACATCTTTTACCTGTCCCTTTTGCATGGCCGCAATAGCTTGTAGCGCCTCATTTTCACCGGCTTCGCGCAAAACCACTTTGAAGACTTCATAAATAGTAGTAACAGGGACAATCAAAAGAGAAGGATTTTTAAGGGGTGGGGAAAAATACTCCGCATTTGGACCTCCGGAAAAGTATTCAAGCCATGCGGAGGAATCAACGATATTCATAGTCTATCGCCCTCGCGCTCAAACTCTGTATTTATTCCTTTCAAGAATCCCTTAAGTTCGGAAATATCGCGATCGGGGATCAATTCAATTCGCCCCTCATACTCAATGACTTTAAGCTTTTGACCAGGACGAAGGCGCATTGACTCCCGAATATCTTTAGGGATAACCACCTGAAATTTTGGGGAAACGGTTACCGTTTGCATGACAGCACCTCTATCGATTGCGTTTTGGTTTTACAATATCGCTATCGATTGCATTTGTCAATGTTCAAGGCAAACGACGCGGCTCAGCCGCCGAAGGTCTGCGGGAAGGGCGGCGCCCGGTATCGAGATACGACCAATGGCAGTCAGACAGGACCAAGCTTGCGGGCGCGAAGCTCGTCGTTGTGCTGGGTCACACAGATTGCGGCGCGATCAAGGGGGGCGTGCGACAATGTCCAACTCGGGAACTTGACTCAGACGCTCAGCAACATCATGCCGGCTGTCTATGCAGTGAAGGACGTATGTAACGATCGGACATCCAAGAACAAAACATTTGTTAAGAAAGTAGCGGACGAGAACGTGCGACTGACGGTGCAAGCGCTAACCGAGAGAGGTGCTGTTCTAAAAGATCTCGTTGTCGCAAACCGACTCAAGGTGGTGGGCGCGATGTATGAGGTGGGGACCGGCCGAGTATCGTTCTTGGGATAGGCAGCATCGCGGTTTAACCAGCGAAGTCGTATAGCTTGAGTGCCCTCAGGTACTACTGGAGTACCCGGCATGTTCCTGCCGGTCCCTATGCAGGCGTGCCGGCGTCGCGCTGAAGAAGGGGTGCGAAGACCTGCGGACCACTCCGTGGCGTGATGAATGTCTGTAAGCGCCGTCAGCGAGCAACGGACCTACCAGGATTAATGGATTCTTACAACCTCAATTTGAGAGATCATCTATCAGAGGCTGTGTACTGGGACTTTTTTGGACCGTCACTACGACAAGCTTAAAGACTATGCTCGCATGCTGCTGCAATTGCGCAACGTCGTGAGAAAACGGGAAGATCAGGAAGCTTTCAAAAAGCTTAAAACGAGAGCGGAGGAGATTAAGCGGGACACTGTCAGTGTATTAGCCTTATAATGAATAGCAGGCTGAATTCGTAAAAAGACTTATATTATTACTCGTGGTGCGACTTTCAAGCCCTTGAACCTAATTCAGCAGCAATGGGGTTCGAATCATAATTGGATGGGCAGGACTAAAGTCCCGCGCTACTGGAAGAACGGCGTTTGAGGATAAGTAATACGCCAGGTTTGTGATCAAACGGAGATAATGATGAAACCCATATATCTGGATTACAATGCTACAACACCCATTGACCCGCGAGTCGCCGAGGCAATGCTGCCTTTTATTCATCAGCATTTCGGAAATCCTTCAAGCAGTCATGTCTATGGAGTCACCACCAAGCAGGCGGTTGAAAAAGCCCGCAAGCAAATCGCAACGACGCTGCACGCCCAAATGGAGGAGGTAATTTTCACCAGCGGCGGTTCAGAATCCAACAACTACGCCATAAAGGGGATCGCGCAAGCTTACCGCAAGAAGGGAAATCACATCATCACTTCGGCGGTGGAACATCCGGCCGTACTGGAAGTCTGCCGGTATTTGGAAGAGCACGGCTTTATGGTCACCTATCTGCCGGTGGACCAATACGGCACGGTTGATCCGCAGCAGGTGGAAGAGGCCATCACTCCTCTGACTACGTTGATCACCATCATGCACGCCAACAATGAGGTCGGAACCATTGAACCCATCAAGGAAATCGCTGACATTGCCCATCGACATGGAGTCATAGTACACACCGATGCGGCTCAATCCATCGGCAAAATCCCCGTGTATGTGGATGACCTGCAGGTGGATTTGCTTTCCGTCGCCGGTCACAAGCTGTATGCACCCAAAGGGATCGGCGCCCTATATATCCGCACGGGCATTAAACTGGAGAAGCTGGTTCACGGGGCAAATCACGAGATGAATCTGCGGGCCGGAACGGAAAACGTGATCGAAATTGTGGGGCTGGGTGAAGCCTGCGAGATCATCCATGAAAATTTGAGGACCTATCAGGAACACATGCACAAAATGCGCAACCGTTTGGAAAACGCTCTTTCGGAAAGATTCCCCGATCTCCGCGTAAATGGGCATCCCGAAAATCGTCTGCCCAACACCGCAAATGTGAGTTTCAGGGGGCTGGAAGCCAATACGATTCTTTCCGAGCTGGAAACGGTCGCCGCATCTGCCGGTGCCGCCTGTCACAGCGATCATGTGGCGGTATCCAGTGTGCTGGAAGCCATGCATGTTCCATTGGAATACGCCATGGGAACCATCCGCTTTTCAGTGGGGCGTTTCACTACGATACAGGAAATTGACCAGGCGGTGGAGGATATTATCCAGGTAGTGGCAAAGCTGCAGCCCAAAGAGAGGGCTGCAGCAGAGTCGGAAGATGTGCGGGAAGTGAAACTCACCCGTTACACTCATGGCCTTGGTTGCGCGTGCAAATTACGTCCGCAACTGCTGGAGGAGGTACTCAAAAAGATCCCTGCCCCGGTTGACAAAAACATACTGGTCGGAACGGACACTTCAGATGACGCGGCGGTCTACAAACTGGATGAAAACACAGCAATTGTTCAAACAGTTGATTTTTTCACTCCCATTGTGGACGATCCTTATCAGTTCGGAGTGATCGCTGCAGTCAATTCTCTGAGCGATATTTATGCGATGGGAGGCAAGCCCCTTTTTGCGCTTAATATAGTCGGCTTTCCCAGCAACCGCCTCCCCATAAGCGTACTGGAACAAATCCTGAAAGGCGCTCAAAGCGTCGCCGATAAGGCCAATATTTCAATCATCGGCGGACACACGGTGGACGATACCGAACCGAAATTTGGATTGACCGTCACCGGTGTGATCAATCCAAAGAAAGTCATCACCAATCGGAACGCCCAACCGGGAGACACGTTGATCCTTACAAAACCCATCGGTACCGGCATCCTATCAACCGCTTTGAAGCAAGGATTACTGGAGCGGGAACATTCAGAATTGCTGGTGAAAACCATGGCAACACTGAACAACTCTGCAGCGGAAGTCATGCAAGAAGTTGGCGTCAATGCCTGCACCGATATCACCGGCTTCGGCCTGCTGGGTCATCTACTGGAGATGATGGCAGCCTCGCACACTGCGGCGGAAATCCAGGCCGGCAAAGTGCCGTTGCTACCGAGAGTTCTGGAATTGGCCACTTCCGGAGTCGTTCCCGGCGGTACACACGACAACCTTGCCTATACCTCCTCTTTCGCTGAGTATGCAGAGGCCATATCAACTGTAAGGAGATTAATATTGAACGATGCTCAAACCTCCGGCGGATTACTCATATCGGTTTCAACTGAGAAAGCTGATGCACTGCTGCACGGGCTGAAAGAAAAAGGAGTAAGCGACGCAGTGGTCATCGGCAAAGTGACTCCGGACAGCGAAATGAGGATCACAGTTGTTGAATGAGCTGCAAGTATAATTCGTGATGAACTTTTTTCTCTGGAGGATAAGATGATAACTTCAAAGCGAACCTTCGCGGTCTTCATTCTGACATTGCTTTTCTTTTTTACTACTTTAGCAGCGGCCGGCGAAACAAAAAACATTCAATTGCCCGGCCCCCAAATGGAGGGCGGGAAGCCTCTCATGGAAGCCTTAAAGGATCGGCATTCCTCACGCTCCTTCAGCTCTAAGGAAATCTCTGTACAAACGCTGTCCAACTTGCTTTGGGCGGCTTTTGGAATTAATCGTCCGGATTCGGGCAAGCGCACCGCGCCTTCTGCACTCAATTGGCAAGAAATCGATATCTTCGTCGCTACTTCGCAGGGGCTTTACATTTATCAGGCAAGTGATCATTCTCTGCAATTGGTCATCGCGGACGACATTCGAGATAAAACGGGAACTCAGTCCTTCGTCGGGAGAGTGCCGATCAACCTCGTCTATGTAGCGGATTATTCACGAATGGGCACTGCGCCGACCGAGAAAAAGGATTTCTATTCGGCGGCCGACACAGGCTTTATCGGTCAAAATGTCTATCTATATTGTGCATCGGAAGGATTGGCGACCGTGGTGCGTGCATCGATCAACAAGCCAACTCTGGCAAAAATGATGCAACTCCGACCGGACCAAAAGATCATTCTGGCTCAGTCTGTCGGATATCCGATCGATTAGTCAGCTCGCGCCGATCGCCTGGCAATCGAAGGCTATGAATATATTTATAAACATACAAATCATTAAATATCTCCTCGTTGCATCTGTATTTGGCGGTTTATTGTTTTACGGGTGTGCTGCCCAAACCACCAAGATGGACAAGCCACATCACACCGAAAATGGGTTCACAAACGTCTATCTCGTTGAGAAGCCGCGACTTTTGGATTTTTTGAGATGGCGATGGAGTCGCATTTGGAAAGACATTCCACCCCCCGAAAGTTATGACTTCCCCCTGTCTCAAAATGATCCACAGTTCTTACGCTCAAACCATGAACGAACCACCCTCACCTGGATCGGCCATGCGACGTTGTTGCTGCAGCTGGCGGGGAAAAATATCTTGACCGATCCCATCTTTTCCGAGCGGGCATCTCCTGTCCAGTGGGCAGGTCCAAAGCGCGTTGTGGAAGCCGGTCTATCACTAAACCAATTGCCTCCCATAGATATCGTCGTTATTTCTCATGACCATTACGACGCTCTTGATGAAAGCACAGTCAAGCAACTTCTTGAACGCGAGGGAGGCTCCAAAACAGCTTTTTATGTGCCTCTGGGTCTCAAGCGATGGTTCCAAAAACGCGGCATCAAGCGGGTAACTGAAATGGATTGGTGGGAGCAGCAGCGCGACGGCAGTCTGGAAATCATCGCCGTGCCCGTCCAACATTGGAGCAAAAGAGGCTTGTTTGGACGGAACAAAAACCTATGGGCAGGTTGGGTGATACGTTCTGAAGACTGCGGCTTCTTTTTTGTCGGCGATTCAGGATACACGCCACACTTTAAAGAGATAGGCCGAAAACTGGGACCCTTTGATTTGGCAGCGATACCCATCGGTGCTTATGAGCCCAGATGGTTTATGAAAAACCATCATATGAATCCTCAGGAGGCTGTCATGGTCCATCAGGACGTCGGAGCCAAAAAATCCATCGCTATTCACTGGGGCACGTTCGTCCTTACGGATGAACCCCTTGACGAACCTCCAAAAATGCTTCGGAAAGCCTTGGAAAAACAGGAGATCTCGACTGATGAGTTTAGGGTTCTGAAGCATGGGGAAACCATCGTTGAGTGAGTCCTTGAGGCACGCAGGAGGAGGGGGAATTCCTCGTCATTTTCGCAGGCAGGGCTTCATATAGGTCTGAAGCGCAGTCCCGCCGGGAAATCGAGCACTATTTTTGCCGACTGACCAACAAAAGAATCACCTACCGTTAGTGTGCATAATTTTTTTATAAATCCTCATCCACCACGGGTCCAGGTCTTCATGACAGGTCAAGAAATCTCTCCGCCGCCACAATATCAGATTGCGTTCTCCCGGAAAGATCCGCCACGGTCTGAAAGGTGTGAGCCGATAGTGCCGTATGCCGGCGTGACTCCTGGTGTAATGTTCACCGTCGATATCCTGCAACTCGCACCCATGAAGGTCCTCCTGCAACATCAGTTTAGGCCTCATGGATTGAATGATGTGCTCCCAATGTTTGAAAGGCAGTACACGTTGGCACACGACTACACCGCAATGGATTCCTTCCAACTCCTCCACATGGGTTTCCGGGAATACATTGACGCTGCTGCCAAACTTCTGCACAGTTTTAGAATGTGCACCCATTAATTCGCTTGCCGCGGGTTTGTCCGAAAAGGCGTTCTCCGTCTCGAATTCGATTTGCGCTGTTCGATCGATCCCAACATAGAATTGCAGCCCGCAACCCAGCATCAGGCGAAGGTGATTGTCAATGCGATTAAGGTAATCGCCACATCCGAGACTAACCAGAGAGCTCTTCCCATGGTCCTGCAAGAATCTCACGGCTGATTTCATGATTCAGTCGTTCCTCGATTAGAAAGTGACTGGGAAAAGACATTTCAATGCAACCAGAGGGACCGGAATGCCAAGGCGCAGCACCATCTCCGGTGGCTGGGCAGAGCCCCAAACATGTCCCTGCCAGAAAGGTTCAATCATTTCTTTGCTGCGGCTAACTTCTGGTGAGGAGGTCGGATTTGACTCGGACCCGGTCAAGAAATGGCTCTTATCGCAACCTCCGCACAGGTGAGTGGGAGTGAACGCGATAGGTCGGGCTTTTCACCTTAGCGGTCGCATTGAATATTTGCAACAATAGATTCCGAGCACTTGCACGGAACGTTCGATCAAGGGGAAAACGAATTTTGAATGAATTTTAGTTGGTTGACAAAGGCTAACTTCATAAAGTAGATTACATATGAGCACCGCAGTGGACAATTTTACAGGATTGAGTACGAGCTCCGGCAAGTACTTTACATCATTTGAAGGTGCGTACAATTGACACCATTCCAAGATTTTACCAGCTCAACAACAACCAATCCGACCAATTCGTCAAATAGGCCCCGTAATTACGTACAATTCTCAAAACCAAGAACTGATCCTTAAAGGAGGTGATGGAGCATCGCAAAGGAAAGGCTGATGCGACTTTATTAGAGCGCAGGTTGTTTGTCCAGACAGGCGCGGACTGAATTAACGGACATGGAGGGAAATCATATGAAGTTGACACGAAGGGATTTCCTCAAGATCTCTGGTGCGGCAACCGCCGGCTTAGCGCTGGGCGGACTGGGGTTTGATCTCAGTCCCGTTCATGCCTTTAGCATGGAACTGCGCACCAAGGATGCTAAGGAGACACCCACTATTTGTTGTTTCTGCGCAGTCGGGTGCGGAATCATCTGCCACACAGGCAAAGAAACCGGGCAAGTGATCTACACCGAGGGGGATGCCGACCATCCCATCAACGGTGGAGCTCTCTGCTCCAAGGGTGCGGCAGCTTATCAGATAGCCCAAAACGATCGCAGAATAACCAAGGTTCTTTATCGGGCTCCCAACACTTCAGAATGGCAGGAGAAAAGTTGGGACTGGGCACTTAAAGAAATTGCCAAGCGCGTTAAAAAGAGCCGTGATGCGAGTTTTAGCGTCAAAAACAAAAAAGGCCAAGTGGTCAACCGCTGCAGCGGAATCGCCTCGGTTGGCAGCGCCGCATTGGATAACGAAGAATGCTGGCCCTATCAAGCGATGTTGCGTGCAATGGGGCTGGTTTATATCGAACATCAGGCCCGTATCTGACACAGCGCCACTGTTGCGGCTCTGGCAGAGTCGTTCGGACGCGGTGCAATGACCAATCACTGGATCGACATAGCTAACAGTGATTGCATTTTAATCATGGGCAGCAATGCCGCGGAAAATCATCCCATCTCATTTCGGTGGGTCACCAAGGCACAGCTCAAAGGAACTCCATTAATTCACGTAGACCCGAGATTCACCCGCACATCAGCCAAAGCCGATATCTATGCTCCGCTTAGATCCGGCACGGATATCGCTTTCTTGGGCGGAATGATCAAATACATTATCGACAACAATAAATATTTCAAAGAGTACATTGCTGAATACACCAACGGCAGCTTTATCGTCGGCGACAAATTCTCTTTCAAGGATGGTCTGTACTCTGGATACAACCCCGAGAAGCGAAGCTACGACCAGTCCTATTGGGCATTCAAAATGGACGCGAACGGAATACCCATGATGGACAAAAGTTTGCAAGATCCGCGTTGCGTGTTCCAGCTTCTGAAAAAACATTATTCAAGATATGACGTGGATACCGTCTCCAGCATTACCGGCACACCCAAAGACGATTTAATGAAAGTCTATGAGACCTATGCGGTAACGGGCGCTCCGGACAAAGCCGGAACCATCATGTACGCCATGGGTTGGACTCAGCATACGGTTGGCGTACAAAATATTCGATGTATGGCTATTATTCAGCAGCTCCTGGGCAACATGGGAGTTGCAGGCGGTGGAGTCAACGCTCTTAGAGGCGAATCCAATGTTCAGGGTTCCACCGACCACTGTCTATTGTTCCACATCCTGCCCGGCTATCTCCCGACGCCATCGGCACCGCTTCAGACGCTAGCAGATTATAATAAAAAGTACACACCGACCACCAATGATCCATTGAGCGCCAATTGGTGGCAAAATCGCCCGAAATATGTCGCGAGTCTGTTGAAAGCGATGTACGGGGATGCGGCCACGGAGAAGAACGATTTCTGTTACAGTTGGATGCCCAAGATCGAGGAAGGCAAAGCTTATTCCTGGCTGGACCTGTTCGATTCAATGTACAAGAAGGAATTCACAGGATTCTTCTGTTGGGGTCAAAATCCTGCCTGCAGCGGCGCCAACGCCGGCAAGAATCGGGCTGCTCTGGCAACTCTTGATTGGATGGTTAACGTCAATTTATTTGACAATGAAACGGCGTCTTTCTGGAAGGGACCCGGCGTCGATCCTCAAAAGATCAAAACCGAGGTATTTATGCTGCCTTGCGCGGCTTTTATGGAAAAAGAGGGATCCATCACCAACAGCGGCCGCTGGGCCCAGTGGCGCTATAAAGCGCAAGAACCGCCCGGAGATGCTCGCCCCGACGGCGACATCATGGTCGAGCTTTTCAATGAAATTCGGGCGCTCTACAAGAACGACAAAAAGGCCGTTTTTCCGGATCCAATTGTAAATCTCAAGTGGGACTACACAACCAACGGGAAATTCGATGCTCAGTTGGTCGCCAAAGCAATCAACGGCTATTTCACTAAAGACATAACCATCAAAGATAAACAGTACAAGAAAGGTGAGCTGGTTCCTTCCTTCGCTTTTCTCCAGGCGGATGGCTCTACCTCAAGCGGAAACTGGTTGTATTGCCAAAGTTTCAATGAATCCGGCAACAATCTGGCTCGTCGTGAAAAGGACGATCCGAGCGGCATCGGCCTCTACTCTAAATGGTCATGGTGTTGGCCGGTCAACCGCAGAATCATCTACAATCGCGCTTCAGTCGACCTGAAAGGCAATCCCTGGAACCCCAAGATACCGGTCATCAAATGGGTCGCGGAGGTCAAGGACGGCCAATGGGAAAATGGCAAATGGGTAGGGGATGTTCCTGACGGTGGATGGCCTCCGTTGCACAATCCGGACGGGAAGATGAATGAAAAATCGAAGCTGCCTTTCATTATGAAGCCGGATGGCGTTGCGTCAATCTACGGCAAAGGCGCTAAAGACGGTCCCTTCCCCGAGCATTACGAACCGATGGAATGCCCGGTGGACAAAAATCCGTTGAGTCCTCAAATCACTAATCCGCTGGCGGCTCTGTACGGCACAGCGAAGGACATCATTAAAACCTGCGACCCCCGTTATCCATTCGTGGGTACAACCTATCGCGTCACCGAACATTGGCAGACGGGAGTTCTGACCCGATGGCTGCCGTGGCTGCTGGAGGCCGAACCTCAACTGTTTGTTGAAATGAGTGAACAATTGGCCAAGTTCAAAGGGATACAAAATGGAGAGATGACGATTGTGGAATCTCCTCGCGGAAAAATCGAGGCGGTCGCCATCGTTACTAAACGTCTGCAGCCATTCAAGGTGCTTGGCCAGGAGGTTCATCTGGTCGGTCTGCCATGGCACTACGGCTGGGTATGGCCGCCCGACGGCGGAGACAGTGCAAACCTTTTGACTCCGGCTGTAGGAGACCCGAATACCCGCATCCCGGAAACTAAAGCGTTCATGGTCAATGTACGCAAGAAGGAGGTGTAAGCCATGGCAGGAAAAAGCTTTTTCATAGATACGACCCGTTGTACGGCCTGCCGCGGTTGCCAGATTGCTTGCAAGAACTGGAACCAGAACGGGGCCAGTATGACCAAGAACAGGGGAAGCCATCAAAATCCGCCCGATCTCGACGGGCAGACTTTTAAATTGGTTCGCTTCACGGAAACCATGGATAAGAACGGCAAACTGGCCTGGTACTTTTTTGCCGATCAGTGCCGCCATTGCCTTGAACCACCCTGCAAGGATGCGATTGAAGCATTTGTGGACGGCGCCGTAATTCACGACGAAAAGACCGGCGCGGTAGTCTACACTGACAAAACCAAGGAGGCGAATTACGAAGATGTCAGGGCTTCATGTCCTTACAACATCCCGCGCTTGACGGAAGACGGACGTATTGTCAAATGCACGATGTGTCTGGACCGAGTGAGCAGCGGACTGCTGCCTGCTTGCGTCAAGGTGTGCCCTACGGGCACCATGAATTTTGGCGATCGGGATGAAATGATGGCTATGGCAAAAAAGCGGCTCGAGACGTTAAAGGCCAAGTACCCGGACGCGCAGTTAATCGATGCCGAGCAGATTCGGACGATTTTCCTGGTCGTGGCCGATCCAACGATTTACTATAAATTCGCCATTGCCAGTGCGTCTCCCGGCATCGATCGCAAACTTGCAATGCGGCGCCTGGCCAAACCAGCAGGACGGGCCATCCGTGCCATGTTACCCGGATAAGGTGCGGCTGGAAGGGTTAGGATGGAATCAACTTTCCATACGCTGACCAAATTCGATTCTTTTTAAATCAGAGGGAGGGAAGCTGATAAACTTGGCTTCCCTCCTTCAGTAAGGACGGTATTTTTGAAAAGGGAGTTAGACAAACAAAAGGATACGATCAGACAGGCCATTAATTCTGCCAGATCTTCGAAACCCGCATATAGTAACCTATACCCTCTGTTGGAAAAACTTTTCTTGACACAGCTTGAGGTCAAACAGGAACTCGCAATTGAGCCCGTGTCCATCACTGCTGAACAAGCTCAAATCAGGTGGAACGAAGGTTTTCCTTTGCTAAAGCGATGGGAGTTCCCAGTCGATATTAGTGCGGCAGAAAAAATCTTGACTTCAATGGAGAAGAGCATCCCGACGGACAACCATCCGCTGCGAGACGCAAACCATGCCCTGGTCCGAGCCTTGACCGGACAGTCCCAACAAAAGCAAGCGATTTGGGAGAGTTTTATGCAGCATGAGTGGGAGCCGTGGGAAGAATGGGTGGATACGAGCGATAAGGACATTGCCTCTATTATTTTTTGGGCTCGAAGCGGACTGCGGCCTTCTCTGGAAGTGACCGCACAAAACTTGTTGAACAAGTTCCCCGTACCCGACAGCTGGCTTAAAGGTTACTGTCCGGTTTGCGGGTCTTTGCCTTCGCTGCTCTTCCTGCAGGGCGAAGGCGAACGCCGCGCCCATTGCTCATGGTGTTCTTCTGAGTGGGGATTGTACAGGATGCAGTGTCCCAACTGCGAGAATCGTCATCATGAATCTCTCGGATACCTCTATACAGAGACTGAACCCAACTACCACATGCATTATTGCAGGCTCTGCAAGACTTATTTCAAGCAGATCGATGTGAGAGAGATGGTCGATCCGGTTTACTTTCCACTGGAGGAATGGACCACTCTGCATCTTGATTTGCTGGCACAGAGGGCCGGTTGGAGGCAACCAACTTCACCCTCGCCCATAGTCTATGGAGAACCACAGAATTAGGGGGATATCCACCGGGATGTCTGAATCTACGCAGCGCAGGGCTTTAGCCCTCCCTGGGGACAAACAGTCCTAAAGAGCTGTGCCGGAGGGAAAAGGGGATTTTGGACCACTCCATAATTGATTAGCGACTTCCGCATGGTTTTACGGTATAGCCTCTAAGCAAAAAACGGTGATTGCGGTATCTGCTATATCGCGCATAGCGCATTGCCAACTTTTGATTTCTGTTTTATAAGTGCAGGGATGTTTGAAATTTTTTCAATGAGTTTAGCCATAGCGGCTTGATAAAACGTCCGATCATCTTCCCATTTTGGTAAGTCATTCCAGGACAGCTACCTTTTATGTATTTTGGCGATGGATGGAAATCCTATTACTGCGAGCGGTTGGGCCAGGCGGACAGCATCCTGGACTCAGTGGTCCGCGACGGAAAGCGAATTTTTATCGGGTCGGGCTCTGGGGAACCCCAATACCTGGTGCAATCTCTAGTACCCTTGCTGAGAAAAAGGCGCGATCTGGAATTGGTTCAAAACCTATCCATGGGTGCTATCCCTGAAGACTGGGCAGATCTAACCGAACATTGCAGTCTGCGCACTTTTTTTGTCGGACCGAGGTCCAGAAAAGCAGTTAATTTTGGATTGGCTGACTATGTGCCAATCTATTTCTCGTCGATCCCCAAGCTTTTTCGCGAAGAAGGGTCGCTCGGGATCGACGTGGCTCTGATTCAGGTTTCTCCTCCCGATGACCACGGGTTTTGTTCGCTCGGTATTGCAGTGGACATAACAAAAGCAGCAGCAGAAACCGCAAAGGTGGTAGTTGCTCAGATAAACCCCAAGATGCCGCGAACGCTGGGAGACAGCTTCCTTCATGTCACCTCCATTCAGCATTTTGTTGAATATGAAGAGCCGTTGCTGGAGATTGTCTTCCGTGAACGGAGCGCAGTGGCGGAAAGGATCGCCGGGTATGTCTCCAGTCTCGTCGAAGATGGTTCGACTATCCAGGTTGGGATGGGGCGAATTGCAAATTCGGTGCTGCGCTACCTGGAGGATAAAAAAGATCTGGGAGTTCATGCGGAGATCATAACGGATTCACACCTGTCTCTGGTTCGCAAGGGGGTCATTAACGGCAGCAAGAAGACATTTCACCATGGCAAGATTATCACCAGTTCTTGTCTGGGAAGCAGAGAACTGTACGATTTTGTTCATAACAATCCGGAGGTGGAGCTCTACCCGATCGACTATGTTAATGACAGCAGGCTGATCAGCCAAAACGATCAAATGGTGACCATCAATTCGGCTCTGGAAATCGATTTCACCGGTCAGGTTTGTGCCGACTCAATCGGACACAAGGTCTACAGTGGCATCGGAGGGTACGTGGACTTTATGCATGGGGCCTCATACGCCCACCGAGGAAGAACCATAATCGCCCTGCCCTCGACCAGTTCCGACGGCAGAAAATCACGCATCGTGAGCCATCTGACCAACGGGTCAGGGGTTGTAAGCCCGCGCAGTACTGTGCAATACGTAGTTACTGAATTTGGAATCGCCTTTCTGCATGGAAAAACCATCCGGGAACGGGCACTTGCCCTGATCAACATAGCTCACCCAAAATTTCGCGAGCGTCTGCTCGGGGAAGCGAAGCAACTGCGCTACGTTTATCAGGACCAGATAATCCCTCCGATCTTCGAGCCTCTGTACCCCGGTCAATGGGAAACCTACCAGATATTTCCGGGTGATAAGCAGGTGTTTTTTCGTCCCATTAAGCCAACGGACGAACGTGCCTTGCAGGAATTTTTCTATTCCTTGCCGGATCAGGACATCTATTATAGATTTTTGTCTGCGATGAAGGTGTTCCCGCATCGCAACACGCAAAGTATGGTCAATATAGACTATGAACATGAAATGGCTATCGTGGGTGTCACGGGAGAAATCGGCAATGAAACGATAGTCGCCTTGGGCCGATACATTCTGGAGCAAAAAAGCAACATGGCCGAAGTTGATTTTGCCGTGCGAGCAGAATGGCAGCGCGGCGGTATCGGAACTTTCCTGCTTCACTATCTTTGCCAAATAGCCAAAAGTACGGGAATCAGTGGATTCATGGCTTATGTATTAGCGGTAAATCGGAGAATGCTGGGGATTTTTCATAAGGTTGGCTATGTTGTGAAGAGCCATTTCGAGGACGGTGTTTATGAGATTTTTTTCCGGTTTGACGAACCGGCCCAAGCGTGTGTCACTGATGAATGTGGGATGGAGAGTTGATCAATAGTCATGATTACAAAACAAGGAGTTGAACCAAAAGAACTGGCGTTTGATATTGACGGAGTTGTTGCAGACACTATGGCGGTGTTCGTCGGACTTGCTCATTCAAGATATGGATTGACCTACCTCAGTAAAGAACACATGACGTGTTACGATCTGTACAAATGCCTCGATCTTGAGCGTGAGATCATTGACGATCTTATCTGTCTGACCCTTGACGATGAGCACACCCTGCAGATCCCAGCTATACCGATGGCTCCTGATGTGCTCACCGAATTGGCCGAGCACGGCCCTCTGCGTTTTGTGACGGCGCGCATCTGGCCAGATTCCATCATTCGCTGGCTGCAACAGACATTGCCTCAGGTAACTCCCGAGAGCATTCAAGTCATCGCCACCGGCGCGCCGGAAGCAAAATTGCAAGTCCTCAAAGAGTTGGGAGTGCATTACTTCGTTGAAGATCGACTCGAAACGTGTCACTTCCTGGACCGGGCAGGAATACAACCACTTCTCTACGATCAGCCTTGGAACCGTGTTGCGAATGAGTATCCTCGTTTCGGAACCTGGTTGCAGTTGAGGCAAGCTATTCTGCCGGAAAACGGAACGAACCATGAAATTGCCGCAGGAGGATACTAACCGCAATTATGAGCTCTGACAAACCATTGCCGATTCAGATCAAAGCCACTCGGGACGGATTCATCCTGGTGCCCGACTCAAAACCGTCTTTTCAAGAAATTATGAAATACATGCGAAAACGCCTGGAGGAGTCGCACGATTTCTTCTATCATTCGGAAATGAGCCTGGACCTGCGCACGCGACCATTGCAAACCGATCAGATTCTGGAGCTCCGCAAACTACTGGCGGAAAAGGCGGGAGTGAAACTGGTTGAGGTAAAGATGGAAGAAGAGCTCACCTGTACTTTTGAACCCTCGCGCGAGCGGCCCCAAATTGCACCTCGATGTGCCAGCCAGCGCAAGCGTGATTTCGCTCCTATGATTGTGCGGTCGACCTGCCGCTCGGGCACTCGCATCGAGTCGGCGGCGGACTGTGTGGTACTGGGGGATGTGAACCCCGGGGCCGAAGTGATTGCGGTCGGGGACATCATTGTATTCGGCAGCCTTCGAGGCGTTGCCCACGCAGGGGCCACCGGTAACTACTCGGCCAGAATTTGGGCGCTCAGCATCGAGCCCAACCAGCTTCGCATCGCTGACCTGGTAGCACTTCCTCCGCGCGGGAATAAGCCGACTCCAAAACGTTTTGAAATAGCTGAAATTCAGAACAACATGATTCAGGTAATTACGTTGTAAGACTGAAGTGAGGAAATTAGGATCGAAACCAGAAACCTTCAACTCTTTTGGCAGTGCTCTTGATCGCAAGGAAGAGTAGTTAATTCAACGGCATTGACACTTAAAGGGATGGATGAAACATGGCTGGAAAAACGATTGTGGTAACATCAGGCAAGGGGGGCGTCGGGAAAACCACGACCGTGGCCAATATCGGAACTATGTTGGCCAAAAAGAAATACAGCGTCTGTATGCTTGATGCTGATATCGGTCTGCGCAATCTGGACGTAGTGATGGGACTCGAGAATAGGATTGTCTACAACTTGGTGGATGTCATAGAAGGAAATTGCCGCAAACCGCAAGCCATGATTCGTGACCGCAAATTAAACAATTTATGTATGATTCCGGCTGCCCAAACGCGGGAAAAAAACTCGGTCAATCCGGAACAGATGAAAGAGCTGTGCGGAGAACTAGCTGAAGAATTCGATTATGTCATCATAGATTGTCCGGCCGGAATCGAGCAGGGTTTCAAGAATGCGGTGGCTGGAGCGCAGACGGCAATCGTTGTGACAACCCCTGAAGTTTCAGCCATTCGCGACGCGGATCGGGTTATCGGATTACTTGAAGCGAATCTCCTCAAGGATATTCATCTCATCATCAATCGCTTGAATCATCGCATGGTCAAAAAAGGCGACATGATGTCCACAGCAGATATTCTCTCTCTTCTCGCCGTACCTCTTCTGGGCGTTGTCCCCGAAAGTGAAGACGTCGTTATCTCAACGAATCGCGGAGTTCCCCTGGTGCATCAACGGGGCAGTCGAGCTGGACGCGCCTTCATCCAGATATCGGCTCGTCTTAATGGAGAAGATGTCCCTTTCGAAGAGGAGAAAGGGGACGGTTTTCTTGGCAGAATGAAGCGGTTCATGTGGAGCTGAAAGGGAGGTTTAAGAAATGCTGAAGGCAATCCGCAGATTTTTTGGAGAGAAACCAAGCAGTCAAGTCGCTAGAAGAAGAATGCAAGTGGTGCTGATGCACGATCGCATGGACCTGTCTCCGGATGTTATGGAATCCTTGAAAAATGATATTATGGCGGTTCTCGCTCGCTATATGGAAATCGATCAAACAAGCATTCGAGTCGACCTGGAACAGGGCAAGGACTACACGGCACTGGTATCGAACGTGCACGTCAAGCGAGTGTATCGTCACGCTCATTCCAATTAGAAGAGGCAATTTTGATGGCCTTGCAGGTTCTGCTGGCAGCGACGCTGAGAAAATACTTCCCCGATTACGACCATGCAGCCGGTTTAGAGGTGCAGATTCAACCGGGCACAACGGTAAAAGAACTGGCTGCTCGACTCAATTTGCCCGTTGCTGATATTAAACTGATCATGATTAACGGTCGTGCGGGAAATTGGGATACGGTTCTGCAAGGAGATGAGCGAGTGGCACTCTTCCCTCCTGTGGGCGGCGGTTAGTTGAAAAAATGTGGGTTTAGTGCGTGCAGGTTGTGTTGAGCGGAGCAGAACGCAACGATACATCGCTTTGTTGAAGAGGAATATTTTTACATTGTCAAGTGCGGCAACAAACCTCACCCACTCTTGTGAAGCCACCTCCAGCAGTCTATAAATCTTCTCCGAGCCTCCCACAGTCCTACCCTGCCACAAAGCTTCGGCACAGCCCCGCGGCAGCAAAATGGCCGCGGCCTGTTCCGTTAGAGTGAAATCATCGTCGTTCGGCTCTCGCCCTGCACAGATTCTGTTGCTATTTCCTGCAATGATGGGGTGGTACGATAAAATCATTATAACGATCAATACGGCGGATCGGCCGGCCCCGCATAACCGCACATTCCGATTCGGGGTGAGTTGACCAGCGGGATCGGCTCGCCATAATCATCATGAGGATGATCTTTTACGTGTTCATCACATAAAGTGCCTGCTTCATCCAGTTCGTAGACGCATTCCATGCACAACCAGGAGGCGGGTTTGCCGCATTGAGTGCACTCAGCTTCCAGCGGGTTGTTGCGCGCCATTAGGAAAATAGGATGTTTGCTTATCGGTTTCCCTGATCGCATATCCACCACTTTTATTTGCGTTTCCGAAGAAGTTCCGAAATCATAGATATGCGTGAGCTTCATTCCAGGCTCAAAGACCTGCTCAGCCCGCCTCGACATGGAAATCTCGGCTCCACCCCAGCCTCTTGGCCCCGATCCGAATGCACTCAAGTGACCGCAGCATTCAAGCCAGATTGCCCGCAGGTAGTCGTCCAAATCCTTCAGGGTTGCCCTGCCATTCATCTCAAGATGCAGCCAATAGTCTCCGTCCCATAAATCCTGCACCTGCAGGTGGTAAATCGTTTGGTTTTGCCCTTTCCCCTGCCCCGCGACGCTGATTTCATCCTGCCGCTTAGAACAGGATTTCAGATGCCGAGTGAGACCACCTTTTGCCAGTTCACGGTTACAGAAAATACAGTTGCCTTTGGTTTGTTTTCTTCTCGCCATATCCTCTCACCTTGCCACTATGCGTTCTGTTTTGATAATCCGCGATTAATCAATTCCCAACGATAAGGGAGTCGGGCCAAGCAGGATACCAAATATTTGCATTTTTTCAACCACGAGGACGACGGCGGCCGAAAATGAGAGATAAAATAAAAAGAATAAGAAAGATGAAAAAAAGAATCTTGGCGATCCCTACAGCAGCTCCGGCAATGCCTCCGAAGCCGAAAATTCCAGCAATGATCGCAATAATTAGGAACAAGAGAGCCCACGATAACATTTTTTTCTCCTTTGCTTGCTGATTCATGAGCATCAATCAAAAGATTGGTATGGACGGAAATCAAAAACGCAACAAGCCCAATATACCAATGACAAGCAGATAAATTCCCACGATATAACTGAGCATTCGGGGAACGATTAGGATTAAGACCCCTGCTATAATTGCCAATATCGGTTGAAGACCTAGATAAAATTGCACAATCTGCCTCCTTACAGCAATCCTGGATTCGACCTTAATGCGGGTTCCCTGCCTCACTCCATCAATTAAGTAGCGTCGACAATTTTGGCAAGCGGAATCCCGGTAAACTATTAAAACAATTTTAAACAGCTAATGAAGTAAAACAGGATTCCGGCATGCCGTAACGGGCTATCCCTAAGGATGCAGAATTGACAGCTGAGGAGGGTAATTCTAATGCGATGCGGGAAGTCCGAATTAAACTGTTAGAATTACAATATTATTGTCGAATGATTAGCGTTACAAGTGACATAAAATTGAATTTTATGTTGACAAATCCAGCTATTAAGCTCAATTAATTAAACGTAAGAGAGGGGGATGATGGGGCTTTTACCTTCTGGGGAGAGAGCAGCTCCCTATCTGTTCCTCAAATCAAATCAATGAAGTTACAGTTCGGCTCTTTATTAAGAGAACGAAGCAATCTTTCGAGCGGAGAAGCTGTGCGAAGAGCTCAAAGGCCGGGGTGGACGGATAAGCTGGGATGGATCTTTTGCGTACTTGGGCTTTTGATCTCTGCGTGCACGAAAGTGGGACCAAATTTTGCGCCGCCCAAAACCGACGTATCCAATCAATGGATCGAGGCTGATGATTCCAGGGTAAAGACCAATAAGCCTAACTATAAGGATTGGTGGAGCGTCTTTGACGATCCGACCCTGAACCGATTAGTCCAGCTCGCCTATCAACAAAATTTGCCCCTGCGTATTGCCGGACTCCGAGTTTTACAGGCTCGTGCTCAGCTCGGAATCGCTGTAGGGCAGTTTTATCCTCAAACGCAGCAGGCATTCGGTTCGGTTACCTATACGCGGACTCCCGTCAGTTCGTTGGGCATTGGGCCATCGGGCCAAACCGGAAGCCAGAGCATTGACTACTGGCAATCGGACATAGGAGTCGCGCTCAGTTGGGAGCTGGATTTCTGGGGGAGGTTTCGGCGCGCCATCGAGTCTGCCGACATGAACTTCTTGAGTTCCATTAGCGCTTACGACTCGGCGCTAGTGAGTCTTACCGCAGATGTCGCAAGCACCTACGTGTTTATTCGGACCACCGAAGAGCGGCTGCGCATTGCCAGGAACAACGTAGTCATTCAAACAGAGAGCTGGAAGATTGCCGATGCTCGATTCCGGGGCGGGGCCACCAGTGAGAGGGACGTTCAGCAGGCGTTGACGCAGCTCAACTCAACGGAAGCAACTATTCCTCAGCTGGAGACTTCTATACAGCAGGCAAGAAATTCTTTGAGCGTTCTAATTGGTCTACCTCCTGCAAAGCTTGGAGATCTGCTGGATGGTTCATCTTCCATACCGAAAGCGCCTCTGCAGGTAGCCGTGGGCATTCCGGCGGACTTGCTGCGCCGCAGGCCGGACGTTCGCAGTGCAGAATTTCAGGCTGCAGCACAGTGCGCCCAAATCGGGGTTGCCAAAGCCGATCTGTACCCGGCATTTTCATTGTCCGGCAACATAGGATTTTCAGCTTCTGACATCGGCAAATCCTCCTTGGGCGATATGTTCACCTGGAACGGCCGGACCGGGTCTTTCGGTCCCTCCTTTAACTGGAACATTTTCAATTACGGGCGTATCACAAACAACGTCAGACTGCAGGATGCCGCCTTTCAAGAGCTTCTGGTCAATTATCAAAACACTGTATTACAGGCGCAGCAAGAAGTCGAAGATGGACTCGTGGCTTTTCTCAAGGCGCAAGACCGAGTCATTTCCCTCAAACGCGCCGCGGACGCAGCAAGTCGTTCAGCCGACCTTGCCACAATTCAATATCGTGAAGGCGCCACCGACTACACTACCGTGCTTACTGCCCAGCAGGCTCTGTTGCAGCAACAGGACAACCTCGCCATCACACAGGGTGACATTCCTCAAGGACTCATCGCCACCTACCGAGCACTGGGAGGTGGCTGGGAAATAAGTGTGGGTAAGCCTTTAGTTCCACCCGAAGTTCAGAAAGCTATGACGGAACGAAGCAACTGGGGCAATCTTACGACGCAAGACAATGTTCAGAAGCCCGAATCGGAACAAACAGATACTCTGTTTCCGTCACCCGAATGGTAGGAGAGGGTATAATGGCAGTAAAGCAGTTTGGCCACAACGCACGCACGAAGGTTTCTCCGTTCAGGCTGTTGCTGTTGCAGTTTTCGATCTTTCTATTATTGTCAGCTGTCGCATGCAATTCTGATAAGAACCAATATGTCCCGCCGCCGCCGCCGCAGGTGACCGTCGCTCAACCTCTAGCGCAGCCGGTAACCGATTATGTGGAAATGACCGGGAATTTGCAGTCCTACGAAATTGTCGACCTGGTCGCACGCATCGAGGGATTCCTCACAAGCATCGACTTCACTGATGGTGATTATGTCAAGAAAGGCAAATTGCTGTTCGTGATCGAGCCGCAGCCCTATGAAGCCAAACTGGCTTTGCAGGAGGCCAACGTCGAACAGCAAAAAGCTTTGCTACTGCGTGCCGAGCAAGAATATGCCCGCCAACTTCGCCTCATAAAAGACAATGCGACAGCCCAATCCGAGGTAGAAAAATGGCTGGCGGAACGTGATGCTGCCAAGGCTGCTCTGGATGAGGCCAAAGCGAATGCCGAGCTGGCAAAAATCAATCTTGGCTACACCCGGGTTACCGCTCCTTTCCAAGGACGTATGGAAAGACATTTGAAGGATCTCGGAAATCTGGTGGGTGCGGGCGAGACAACGAAACTTGCCACTATCGTGCGGCTGGATCCCATTTATGCCTACTTCAATTTGAATGAACGGGATCTGGTCCGCTTAATGGCTCAGGGACGTAGAGACAAAAGCCCGACCTACCAGCAACAACCGGTCCCTGTTTATTTGCAGATCGCGGGCGAGAAAGATTATCCGCATGAGGGACAGCTTGACTTTGCATCGGCAACCGTCAACTCGACAACCGGCACATTGACGCTTCGTGCCATTTTTAAAAATCCCGTTGTGGGAAGCACCCCTGTCCTGCTGCCAGGCATGTTTGCGCAAATCAGAATACCGGTGGATGTTGACAAGAATGCGCTGTTGGTCCCGAATTCTGCGCTGGGATTGAATCAGGGCAGACATTTTCTGCTGATCGTCAACGACAAGAATGTGGTGGAACAGCGCAGCGTCGAAATCGGTACTTTGGTTGACGAGATGCGGGTGATCACGAGCGGTCTGAACAGCAAGGACTGGGTGGTAATCGACGGCATCCAGCGCGCCCGCCCGGATGCCAAAGTCACACCCGTTCGCACAAACACCGCTGCCCAGCAGCACCCGGAATCTGTTCCCGCTCATCCTGCCGCGGAAGCGAAGCCATCGGGCAAACCTTAAAGTTGGAGTAACGATTTCATGTTTTCGCGGTTTTTCATCGAACGACCGATCCTGGCCAATGTAATTGCTATCGTTATCATGCTCATTGGCGTCGTTGCTCTTTTCCAACTGCCGGTCTCCCAATACCCGGAGATCACACCGCCCACGGTGCAGGTGACCACCAGCTATCCCGGGGCCAGTGCTAGAATTGTCGCGGACACGGTTGCACTGCCTATCGAGCAGCAGGTCAACGGCGTTGAAAATATGCTTTACATGCAGTCGTACAGTTCCAGCGACGGCTCTTACAAATTGATTGTGACCTTCGAGGTGGGTACCGACCTGGATTTTGCCCAGGTTCTGGTGCAAAACCGGGTAGCCATTGCCATGGCGTCTCTGCCGCCGGAAGTCCAAATGCAAGGAGTCACCACCAAGAAAGTCTCCACGGCCATCCTCCAGGTCGTGTCGCTCACTTCGCCCAACAATCGCTATGACAGCCTGTATATGAGCAACTACGCGTTGATCAACCTGAAGGACGTGATTTCCCGTCTGCCCGGGGTGGGCGACGTGATGATCTTTGGCATCGGCTCCTACAGCATGCGCATCTGGCTGGATCCGCACACCCTCGAGGCGTTGCACATCACCACCTCGGACGTGATCAATGCCGTTCAGGGACAAAACATCCAGGTGGCGGCCGGCCAGGTCGGCAGCCCACCGGCGCCCTCGTCGCAAAGCTTCCAGTTCACGGTCAATGTGCAGGGGCGCCTCGATGAAGTCGCCCAGTTTGAAAATATAATCGTCAAGAGCCAAGCTGGTGAAGGAGGACGAATTGTCCGCATCAAGGACATCGCCCGGGTTGACTTGGGAGCACAAACTTACAGCCAATATTGTGGAAAGAATGGTAATCCTTCGGCCGGCATAGCCATTTATCAGTTGCCCGGCGCCAATGCGCTCGACGTGGCTCAGGAAATCCGAAAAACCATGGACACCCTGAGCAAGTCATTCCCTGCCGGCCTCGAATACAGCATACCGTTCGACACGACTTTATTTGTAAAGGCGTCCATCGGCGAAGTGTATAAAACCCTTTACGAAGCCGCCATTCTGGTGCTGATCGTGATCATGGTGTTTCTGCAGGATTGGCGCGCCATGCTGGTGCCCGCCACAACAGTGCCGGTAACCATCATCGGCGCATTCATTGCCATGGCCGCGTTTGGATTCACCATCAACATGGTGACGCTGTTCGCTCTGATCCTTGCCATTGGAATTGTGGTGGATGATGCCATCGTCATTGTGGAAGGGGCAGCCCACGGCATCGAACAGGGGCTCACTCCCAAAGATGCTGCCATCAAGGCCATGATGGAACTCACCGGCCCCATTCTCGGAATCACTCTGGTACTGATGTCGGTGTTTCTCCCCGCTGCGTTTATCCCGGGAGTGACCGGGCAACTTTATCGGCAATTCGCGCTGGTCATTGCTTCCACCGCTTTTATTAGCGCCATCAATGCACTCACCCTCAAGCCGACCCAATGTGCATTATACCTAAAACCCAGGAAACAGAAGCTCAACATTTTTTATCGCGGCTTCAACTATGTCTATGATCGATGCGAAAATGGCTATGCTGCTCTGGTCCACTGGATGGTGACACGCAGCACCTGGATGATGCTCCTCTTCATCGCACTCATCACCTACACTGGCTGGGCCTTTATCCGCTTGCCCACCGGGTTCCTGCCGACCGAAGATCAAGGCTACGTCATCGTGGGCGTACAGCTTCCCAACGCCGCATCGCTGGAACGTACCAAAAAGGTGACTGACCAGCTGAACGACATATTCAGAAGGACTCCGGGAGTTGCCGATTGGGTGACCATCGGCGGTATTTCACTGATCGATAATTTTGCAACGCTCCCCAATTCGGCAGCGACTTTCGTGATCTTGGAAGATTGGGACAAGCGAGGCCCCGATCTCAATTTGCGAAACATTTACGCGGACCTAACCCGGAAACTCCACGCAATCGAAGGCGCGATCGCCTTCGTGGTGCTGCCGCCGGCTATTCAGGGGCTGGGCGTTTCAGGCGGTTTTCAGATGCAATTGGAGCTCAAGGGCGGCGGCTTTGATTTTCCCAAACTCGGTCAAATGGTGCGTGAAATGATACGGGACGGCAGCACCCAATCAGGGTTGCGAAACCTCACCACTTCCTTCAGTGCCGATGTGCCTCAACTCGAGGCCGATATCGATCGCACCAAGGCCGAAACGATGGAAGTCCCGGTGAAGAATGTCTTTTCCACTCTGCAGACTTACCTCGGTTCTTACTACGTCAATCAGTTCAATAAATTCGGCCGGACCTTTCAAGTATACGTTCAGGCTGACTCCAAATATCGTTTGCGACCCGAGGATATTCTACGGCTCTATACCCGTAACATCAAAGGTGAGATGGTGCCGCTCGGGACTCTGACCGACATCGACTATACCGAGGGACCCTCGATCATTTCACTTTACAACCTGTATCCAACAGCGCCCATCAACGGCAGCGCTTCTCCCGGATTCAGCTCCGGCCAGGCGCTCAAACTCATGGAGCAAATGGCCAATGAGAAGCTACCGGCCGGAATGGGCTATGAGTGGACGGGGATGTCCTATCAGGAAAAGCTGGTCGGTAACCAGGCGATTTTCGTGTTCGCATTGTCAGTGCTGCTGGTATTTCTAGTACTTTCCGGCCAGTATGAGAGCTGGACCAGTCCTGCCGCCGTCATTTTGGTGGTGCCGCTGGCCTTGCTTGGGACGGTGCTGGCCCTGGCCATGCGCGGCTTTGACAATAATGTTTACACCCAGATCGGAATTGTTCTGCTGATCGCTCTGGCGAGCAAGAACGCCATATTGATCGTCGAATACGCACGCGAACAACGGGCTGCCGGTCAACCACTTATCGATGCGGCCGTGGAAGCATCCCGCAGGCGCTTCCGCCCCATTTTAATGACTTCGTTTGCCTTTATTCTTGGCGTCGTTCCCCTCGCCATAGCAACAGGAGCCGGCGCCGCCAGCCGGCAAGCGCTTGGAACAGCGGTCATTGGCGGCATGCTGGCTTCGACTTTGCTCGCAGTGCTGTTCGTACCGGTCTTCTATGTAGTGATGCAGCGCATGAGTGAATGGCGGTCTAAACCAACCGCAAAATCAAAAAATCACGACGAATGAAGCTGTTGTTTTTCCCAAAACGCCAAAGCAGAATTATGCTACTAGCGGGATAACCGTTTGGTAAAAAGGCAAAGGAAACGTCTTGGCTTCGAGGACACCATATTCATGCAACAAAACGTCATTCACTATTATCATCTACCTGCTCCTCGATCTGACGCTTGCTTGCGGTTGTTCGACCCCCGTGGGAGTAAAACGGGTTGACCCGACTCTCGTACATCGCGATCTTACCAGCAACGTGCTTTCCACCGGCAAATTAAGTGTACAACCCCAAATAGTGCTCAATCGCAACGACCTTTACAAGCTTTTCAAACAGAAGCCCGAACAATCAATCGCAAAATTACAGAGCATATTGGGTTAGTCTATGATGACCAAAAATGCTGAATGGGAGAAGGATTTTGAAGGAATCAGAGAAACTCTATTTTACCAATTTGAGGCATCAGTTTCCCGCCCTGCGGGAAACTGATGAACATGACCGCCCCTACGTATACTTTGATGGGCCGGGAGGGACACAGGCGCCCCAATCGGTCATCGATGCAATGGCCGAACATTTCAGGCTGGCCAATGCAAATCATGGGGGCCTATTCGTTACCAGCGCCCGCAATGATGCAATGGTAGCAAGCGCCAGAAGCGCCCTGGCGGACTTTTTCAACGCCGCCTCAGACAAAGAAATTGTGTTTGGGGCGAACATGACCAGCCTTACCTTTGCTTTCAGCCGGACCATTGGCCGTCTGCTGCAAGCAGGCGATGAGGTCATTGTCACACGGCAGGATCATGACGCCAACATCGCTCCTTGGGTGGCGCTGCAAGAACAAGGAATCAATGTCAGATGGGCCGATTTCAAAATAGATGACTGTCGGCTTGATCTCGATCAACTCGCTTCGCTGATCACCGAGAAGACCAGATTGATTGCTGTGGGCTATGCATCTAATGCAGTCGGTACAATCAACCCGGTCAAATACCTGGCCGATCTGGCCCATGGTGCGGGAGCGTGGCTGTGGGTGGATGCCGTTCATTTCGCTCCGCATGGGCCCATTGATGTTCAAGAACTGGGCTGCGATTTTTTGGTGTGCTCCGCCTATAAGTTTTTTGGCCCGCACGTGGGTGTCCTGTGGGGACGGTTGGATTTACTCGAAAGCCTGCAGCCTTACAAGGTGAGACCTGCAAGTCCCGAAAGTCCTTACAAATTTGAGACCGGTACCTTAAATCACGAAGGACTTGCAGGCCTTATCGCAAGTATCGATTATATCGCGAAAATAGGTGAAGAGGTGGGTAGCAGGGAAGAAAACGATCATGCAACTGCCGATCGGCGCGCAAAACGTTGCCAAGAAATTCATCAGGCGATGGATGCTGTTGCGATCTACGAACGCGGCCTTATTACATATATGCTCGACAAAATGCAATCGATCCCGGGAATCAAAATTTATGGCATCACCAATCCGGCTGAATTTGCCGAACGTTGTCCGACGGTGGCCTTCACCATAAAAGGTCTCAATCCGCAAACCATCGCTTCTTATCTTGGCAAAGCAGGAATTTTCGTTTGGAACGGCAACTATTACGCCTTAAGTCTTACCGAAAAGCTGGGTGTTGAGGATTCGGGGGGAATGGTCCGAGTTGGTCTGGTGCACTACAACACAAAGGAGGAAATCGATCGCTTTGTTACGGTGATTAATCAAATGAATGTATAATCAGGATCTTATTCGGGTTGCAGTTTACTTCCATTATTGCTGGACAAGATTAAATGAAGCATCGTGTGAAACATAAACCACAGACCGATTTAGTGTGAGGAGGTCGCATGCCGGTAGCCGATTACAGAATTTATTGCGAGATGCTTGACAGAGCTAGAGACGGACGATTCGCTTATCCCGGGATCAACGTCACTTCGCTCACCACCGCCAATGCCGTTTTGAAAGGATTGGCGGAGAGCCGCAGTGATGGAATCATTCAAATTTCAACGGGTGGAGCCGCATTTGCCTCCGGATCGTCAGTAAAGGACATGGTTTTGGGAGCCATCTCCATCGCAGAACATGTTCACCGGCTGGCAGAACGCTACCCTATCTATGTTGCACTGCACACAGATCACTGCCAGGCGGATAAACTCGACAAATATGTCATCCCGCTCGTGGAAGAAACCGAACGACGTCGGGCTTCCGGATTGCCGAATCTTTTCAGCAGTCATATGTTCGATGGAAGTGCCCTGCCCTTGCATGCCAACCTCGACCTCGCGGAAAAGCTATTGAAGCGGTTTCATCACAACGATTTGATTCTGGAAATTGAATGTGGAGTGGTCGGCGGCGAAGAAGACGGCGTCAAAGCGTCGGGGGCAGCCAAACTCTACACCACCCCCGAAGATACCCTCGAAGTTGCTCGCCGTCTTAATGAGATTGAGGGCGCGCGTTACCTTCTGGCGGCGACATTCGGAAATGTGCATGGCGTTTACAAACCTGGCCACGTGAAGCTGAAACCGTCTATTCTTAGAGACTGCCAGGAGGCCGTCGAGAAGAAGTATGGCAAAGATGCGCTCTTTTATCTGGTATTTCATGGCGGTTCGGGATCGTCGCTCGATGAAATTCATGCAGCGCTCGATTACGGCGTCGTGAAAATGAACATCGATACCGACACCCAATATGCATTCACCCGCGCCATCGCAGATCATATGTTCAAGAATTACGACGGAGTTCTCAAAGTTGACGCCGAAGTTGGAAACAAGAAGACTTACGACCCTCGTTCATATCTGACATCGGCTGAGGCATCCATGTGCGATCGGGTTAAACAGGCCACGGTAAACTTGAGAAGTGCGGCCAAGACGCTTTTCAAAACTTGATTTAAAAAGCATCACTGACCGATTTATCTACTAACATCATAAGGGTTGGGGATGGCAGTCTCAAAGGGGCCCCGGACCTTCTTGTTGATATCGATAATGTTGCCGTCCAAATCATGCAAGAAGATGCAGTCGTTCGAGTATTCGAAAAGATTCCGATACTTCTCCTCTTTTTCTCGCAGATTTTCTTCCACTTGCCTGCGGTCAAGAATCTCTTGCAACAATTGCTGATTCGACCTGACCAACTCT
>Ga0210125_1000031_pt1 | contig 34047 bp, 27 predicted proteins | sample RushMan_CattailN_FD_185555 | JGI IMG/M metagenome (GOLD analysis project Ga0210125, IMG submission 185555) | Wetland microbial communities from San Francisco Bay, California, USA, that impact long-term carbon sequestration -... | ecosystem: Environmental > Aquatic > Marine > Wetlands ...
GTAAGCACCAAGATGGCGGCCGGGATCGATCAGAAAAGTCAGCCGATCCTTCCGGGTTATCATCATACGATGGATCGATATGTTCGGTATGCCGGTTTCCGGGTTTTTGACGACCACCACGGACGAATCGAAATACGGTCCCCCATCCTTCAGGGCATGGGTTGGCACCGGCAGCTTATAGAGGTCTACCTCCTGCTCCACCACCTCGTTGGCCGGCCCCTTATCCAGAATTGGCGAAGGGTACTGATCCTTATTCTTTTTCCAAGGCCCTATTGCTCCGGCGATAACAAAAGGAACTTCCTCTTTGGGCACCCCAAAAAGATCTCCGATTGTATTTCGGTTCCACAGCAGACCGATAAAAACCGGATAGTCACTGCCCTTCACCTTTTCGAACAGAACGCACTTCTTGCCCTCGTATTTTTTGGCAATCCCCGCCAGCTCGAACTTTGGATCTACTTCAGATTCGACTCGAACCAGTTTATCGTTTTTCTCCAGGTAATCGATGCAGCTCCCAAGATCCACCAGTCGCTGGGCGACTTCATCAGGCATCGGCTGGTTGGCGGCGCCCATGCTGATCGATGGGGACATGATCAGTAGACAAAAAATCGCGAACAAGGCTGTCTTCTTCACGCTAAGATCTCCTTCTATCCTGTTACAGTAAAAGCGTTCCTGAGAAACAAAAGGCTCAATGCGGATTAGCGGGATTCAGGTTGATTCTAATCTCCAACTTTGACCATTTGACATTGAAACAACGGCATCTTACCAGTTTCGGCCAAAAATGAGAAATAGCATTTTCACATGCCCCAAATCATTCCTGCATTCGCATCCCCTGGCACCTATCCTCTTGGGGCTAAGCTTTGTGCTTGTAACATGCTATCCCATTTCATATAGTACCTACTCCGAGTCTTTTGAAGCTCAATGGATCCTAACAAGGTTGAACGATCTGAGATGAGTCATATGTTTCAACATTTTGAGGTAGACCAGGATGGTTTTCGCATTGAAGCCATTCTTCAGCGCCTGGGCAACGACTATCTTGTGTCCGTTTGGGGGGGAGCGGCACACATCGGGGCGGTAGCGATGGCCCAATCCAGACCAAGCCTTGCCGACCCTAACCGACTTTCGGCATCGGCATCCGTGTTCTGCTATGTTGGTCACAAAGAAGATGATCTTGCCAAGCAAGCTTCAGAACGCCTCGCGGCTGCTCTGGATGCCAAAGTAGTCGTTGCCGCCGGGATACACTGGGACGATTTGGATCCATCGGGAATCGAACAAATCGTCAAGAATGTGAATGCCTTGTTCGACAAGATCATCCAACAGCAAAGAGCAGGAGAAAGCATTGAGTGACGGTTCCAGGCGAATTGTAGTCGGTATATCGGGAGCCAGTGGAGTTGTTTACGGCCGGGAAATGCTCAAGACATTGCGTGAATTGGGCTATGAAAGTCACGTGGTGATCAGCGCAGCTGCACAAAGAAATTTTTCTTTGGAGACCAAGTTTTCTCTGGGCGAAGTGGAATCCTTAGCCGACCATATCTACTCTGAAACCGAGATGGCTGCCCCCATCGCCAGCGGTTCCTTCCTCGCAGCCGGAATGGTGGTGATCCCCTGCACCATTAAATCGCTTTCCGCCATAGCGCATTCCTACAACGAGAACCTGCTGGTTCGAGCAGCAGATGTCACCCTCAAGGAGCGCCGCACGCTGGTGTTGGTTGTGCGCGAGACGCCCCTGCATCAAGGCCATCTGCAACTAATGCTGGCCGCTGCTTCACTGGGCGCCATCATCCTTCCGCCGGTTCCAGCCTTCTATCATTTTCCCGAAACCATCGATGACATCATTCGGCAAACGGTGGGCAAAGTACTCGACTGCTTTCGTATTCCCCACAACCTATTCCGGCGCTGGCAAGGTCCGGAAGAGTAGCTTGCCGCATCCTCGGCTGCTTCATTGCGGTTGGGTCCTAACGCCTCCAGAGGTGTCATCTGCTGAATTCCGACATGTTCTCACCTACACCAGGTTATGCTTTCTCAGCTTGTAGTACAGGGTGGTTCGGTGGATGTTGAGCATCCGGGCAGCTTTGGCCTTGTTGCCTTTGGTCTTGGTCAAAACCTCCAATAGCTGTTCCCGCTCCACGTTTTTCACCCTATACTGCAGGGAGCTCGCGGTTTCGGGAGCTTTTTCCTCGCTTGTCAGCCTACCCCGAACGAGGCCTTCGGGGAGATGGTTCAGACCGATGCGCCTTCCCGTACAAAGGTTCAAAGCTCTTTCGATCACATTTTCCAGTTCCCGAACATTACCCGGCCAGCGGTAGCTGAGGAAAGCAGCCATAACCTCGGGTGAAATCTCAGAGGCGGCCGACAAAACTTGAGGTTGAAGTTTCGCCATGAAATGATCTACCAACAGCGGGATGTCTTCTTTCATTTCCCTCAGGGCCGGCAGTCGCAACGACACCACATTCAGCCGATAATATAGATCGGCCCTGAAATAACCCTCTTTTACGCGCTCCTCCAGGTCTTTATTGGTGGCTGCCACAACCCTGAAATCGACAATTTTCGGCTTGCGGTCTCCCAGCCTTTCCACTTCTTTTTCCTGCAGAACGCGCAATAGCTTGGCCTGCATACTGAGCGGCAGTTCCCCAATTTCATCAAGGAAAATAGATCCCTTGTCAGCCAGTTCGAACTTGCCGGGTTTGCCCGACCTGGAGGCGCCGGTAAAAGCACCCGGGGCATAGCCAAACAGCTCTGACTCGAAAAGTTCACTGGGAATGGATGCACAATTGACGCGAACAAATGGATGGCTCCTTCTGCTGCTCGCCTGATGCAATGCATGAGCAAACAGTTCCTTGCCTGTGCCGCTTTCTCCTATGAGCAAAACAGCGCTTTCGGTGGCAGCCAAACGCCGAGCCAGTTCTTTTGCATGCTGTAAGAGCGAGCTTGCACCAATGACGTTATCGAATGTGTAGCGGGCCTTGTAAGGCTCAGTGATGTCCTGCTCATAGCGTTTCACTGTTTTCTGCAACTGCCTGATTTTTTCTTTCAGATCTTCAAAAACCCTGAGGTTGTGAAGGATAGCTTTCCCCACAGCACCAATGATTTTTCCATCTTTTTTTATGGGGTACCGGCTGACGACAACTTGTTTTCCTCTGGCGTTGAAAGTTTCACCAATTTCAGCTTTACCGCTGTGGGCCACAATGTGCAGGCGACTATTTGGAACGAGCTGCAAGATGTGCTGCCCCAGCGCTTTCTCCGGTGAAATGCCATAGATCGCTTCATTCGCTCTGCTGAAATGCCGAACAATGCCATCCCGGTCGATGATCACCATCCCCTCATAGGGATTGTCCAACACCGCCTGCAACAGTTCGGGAGGAATGCTTGTGTAGGATAAATGTTCCATGGATTTCGGCCTCTTCCCTGGTAAGATACTCTCATGTTCTAGGTCAAACGCTTGCTACATGTTGGATATATTATACGTTTTTATGTAGTAATTTTCCATCATGTTTTCTGAATCACTTCGCTACTACCCTGCCGTATAATTCATAACTATATAGAATAAAATAATTTATTATTATGGCATAGATTTTGTTTGCTGGAATACATTGAAGATGTGGGCTGTAGTCTTTAAACTTGAACGAATTCTACTTTGTCAGATTAACGAAAAGCATTTGATTAGAAGTGACAACTCATTGCAGAACGGACTCCACACCGACTCAAAGATTGGGCGAATAACCGTTTGAGGCCAATGTGACAAGGTAGAACTCATCAGAACTCAGAATTCGTGAACCAGGACCGCCTGGTCGAGGGAGATGAATAGAATGACGATCGATATGCAAGGATCTAAACCTTACAGAAAGATGGCCACTACTTGCCGCACCCGTGCGGTTTCCCAAAAACGCGTTGTGTGGCCGCGGTTCGAGTCGAAACCTTTTCTGGACGGCCGCTTTCAAGTGAGACCGCTGCGCCGACAACTGATTGAATCCGCAGCAGCTTTCTGGCGGTTGGCGTATCCGGAAATTTACGGATCGCCGCATGAGTTCCTGCTGGACCCCGAACAATATGAAAAATGTGTGGTCCTGGAAGATCATTGGGATCGGGACGCTGGCGGGAAAGTCTATTGCATGACGGTAGTCGAAGAGTTGCAAACAAACCGGGTGGTATCCGCGACGCTATTGACCAAGTTCGAAAGAAACCTGCAAGTGGAATATACTTTTGCGGCCACTCATCCGGATTACCGTCAGAGGGACCTCACCGATGAACTAAGAAAGATGACCCGCAGAATCGCCTACAATTCCGGTGCCGAATACCTGACGACCTTTTGCGAAACCTGGCACGACATAACACAATACTGGTGCATCAAAGGGGGATGGAAGATTGCCGGAATTTTCCCCGGGAATTTTGTTCGATGGAACGGAGACAACGAAGAGTACCGGGGCTGCACGGTGCATTTTTACCGCTTCATCGGCGAGGGGGACGCGCATACCACAAAACCTGCGGAATGGCACCTTGCTGCCCCCTCAAAGGAGGTCTGGGAGACACTGGAAAAGGTAAACCTGGAAATTGAAAACGCCAAGGTCATGTGAGGGAGGCAACGCTCCATGGGGGCGCATTAGGTCGGTTTTTCGCGGATTGCCGGGAACCGGTCATCCGCGCAGCCTGATGCGGGCCTTATGTCTCCGACTTGAACCAGCCGGCTTGCGAGCAATTCACTTGCCAAAAAGCTTGAGACCGGGCCATCTGGCATTGTTCGATACAACTGGCACAGTACCGTGGTCGATGTAGCGCAGCCCTTTAGGGCTGCCATTCGAGTTACGGCCAGGCAGGGCTAAAGCCCTGCGCTGCATTTAAAATCAGCTTTCCGGATAGTGACTCGACAGTTTCCCGTCCGGCAAGCCGCCGCTCCTGCAAACATGGGTTTCCGGAAGGACACCAGCTAAAACCGTTCTCAGCAAAGGACAATAACAATGAGCATGAAAACACCGAAGAGCAGTTATTCCTACCAAGCCCTGCTTCTCATTTGCTGCACGGTGACTTTTGTTTGCTACTTCGGATCGTATATGCGCATTCCGGTGGTGCCCCTGTTTGCGAAATCGTTTGGAGCTGACACCGCCGAGGTTGGCATGATTAACTCTTCTTTCCTGCTCATGGCGGGATTGCTCTCTCTCCCACTGGGTATTCTGTCCGACCGCCTGGGGCGCAAAATGCTCATCCTTTCCGGGTTGCTGCTTTCCGCACTGAGCTCCTTCCTACTCTTTTTCAGCAGCAGCGTTCAGCAATTGATCTGGATATACGTTTTGTTCGGTATAGGTCTGGCAGCTTTTGCGCCCACAATGATGTCATTCGTCGCCGATTTTTCGCCGATCACCCATTTAGGTCGCTCCTACGGATGGTATACTCTGGCGATCTATGGAGGCATGAGCCTGGGGCCTGCATTTGGAGGGATGACGGCTCAGCGGTTCGGATTCCTTCCGGTTTTCCTCATTTCGGGCATCCTCGTTTTTGCCCTGTGTTGGGTGGTGTTCTTCTTTCTTCCACGCGCACGTCATGTGCTGGTCAACCGGCCACCCAAGCGTAAGACCCTGGTTGTAGCGAGTGAGCTTTTCAAGAACATTCCCTTGCTTGCCTGCTGGATGGTGACACTGGGCGGCTGCTTTGGGCTCGGTATGTTCATCACCTTCATTCCTCTTCATGCACAAGACCGCGGCGTGAGCATTGGCGGGATCGGTATCATATTCGCCACCCAAGCGGTGTGCAACGCCCTGTCGCGAATCCCTTTCGGACAATTGAGCGATAAGGTCGCCAAGCGCAGTAACTTGGTGATTGTGGGGCTGATAGGATTTGCCCTTTGCATGTTCGGTTTTGGCCTTGCACGCAACATGTTGACCTTCATTCTTTTTTCGGCAGGGTTGGGGGTCAGCATGGGAATAGCCTTCACAGCAGTAGGAGCATTGATTTCAGAAGTGGTTCCCGCGGATTCACGAGGACTGGCTATGGGCGGCTATAACAGCTGCATCTACCTCGGCATGATGCTCAGCTCTCTGATAATGGGAATCACTATCGAAAAGATCGGTTTCAAGAACAGCTTTTTTGCAGTAGCTGCGGTCAATTTTGCCGCTACGGTTCTCTTTTACTTGATGTTCAGCAACGCTGCGGCCTCGAGGTCGAAAAAAACAACTGCAGAACTGCTGACCGGAACCCAGTGTCGAATTCAAGACTAGCACGGCTAGGCGAAAATAAGACCCCCGGTAGAGTTCCCCACTTTGAATAAAAGGGGGACTCTCTATCGTTTCATGATGGGTAGAGACTCTCGCCACCGTGCACTAGTCCCTTCAGACATGCTCTTAGAAAGTCATTTTGGAGAACACGATGAAAACTGAAGTGAAAGAAACCGTCAGCAGGCGAGAACTAGCCGACCATTTGGAAGCACTTGTGTCCCAGCTGCGAGCGGGCTTGGTAGAGGTTGACGGGCAATCCTGGCAGGTACCCGAGTCGCTGGAAATAAAAAAAACGGTCAAAGAAAAAAAAGGAATGATGAGGTATAAGCTTGAATGGCAATGGCCTACCCTTGCCGATTACGACCAAAGCACACAGCAAGAAGCGGTTCGATGGCAGAACGGCTTCAAGCAGGTCAAAAAAGATCTTGCTCTTTCATTCAAGCAGTTAAGACAAGCTGTGGGTCAGGGATTGTTGCCGGATAAGCAAGTTCTGGACGAATTCGCAGCCCATTCGCGAGTCTTCACGAGCATGGCCGAACCTGAGTGGGAGGAATCGGCGCAAGAATTTATGGAACACCTTGAAAATTTGTATCGAAGCGTCGAACTAAAACAGATGGAATTGGTTGCACATGAACTAAACGATTTGCAGAACCGCATGAAAGCATGTCACAGAGAATTTGGCTAAATCCATCGACAGACATTTTCAGGCATCCAGGAGAACCAACAGCTCCGGCCAGGAGGATATTCTCGGGACTTCGCCGTCGATATCTGCCAACTGCTCAGACGCGACGCCAGGAGCAAACGGGATCTTCCTGTCCCGCACGTAAGTCATCCAGATGGGTTGCAGTCCGGACTTTAGAGCACCTTCTACGTCGGGTTCGGGATCGTCGCCGACATAGGCAATTGCTTCCGAACCGTACCCGAGCTCTTCTGAGAGCATCCGGAAAACCAATGGGTGCGGCTTCCGATAGCCTACCTCTCCGGATATCAGAATCACGTCAAAAAGATCATTGAGCTGCAGAACCTGCAATATTTTTCTGGCCGCCGGCCCATGGGTAAAATTGGAAAGCAACCCGAGCGGATATCTTGACTTCAGGGTCAAGAGCATTTCCGTGGTTCCGGGAATCAACGTTGAATAGTCCAAAAACGCCGAGAAATAGGCTTCCACCGCTTCTGCAATCCTCTCATCATCGGGCGGAATACTTTGTCTCTGACTCTCCAAAGCCGCACTTATCCAGAAACGATTGTGCGTTTCCCGTCCGTCCGTTCGAGTCTCATCAATGAACTGCAATGCCGCCTGCCGGTGATCCTTTCGAAACCTCTGGTGGTCTATCGCTATGCCGTTTGCATCGAGACTACCGGTTAAGCGTTCCAAGGCTACGTCAAGCGCATCCGGTCGAACAGTGATTAAAGTATTGAATAGATCAAATCCCAAAGCTTTTATGCCATTCATCGGCCTGCTTCTCTGTTTGAAGATGTTGTTTCTTACGTGAATCCCGCCACTTCCATTTCGTTGCAGGTGAAATAATATACGGTGTATTTTCAATTTCTTACATGGTGCAATACAATCTGATAGTGATTATCAATAGGTAAGGCAAATACCTCTCACGAACATGGTAACACAGAAGGAGCCATACATGGAAACGCTGGAAAAAGAATCTTGTTTATTTGAAGATCGCGAGTACTCTGACGGCGCGGAGCTTTGCCAGGGTGACGAGTGCAAGGTTTGTGTAGACGGGAGATTAACGGAATGGCAGGAACTGTGCTGCCCCCACATGGTTGAAGATTAAAAGGGGAACTTTCGATCGTTCCATAAGTGGTTAGAGACTTTCGCCAAGCTACACCAGATAGTTGCCATCGGGAAACTTGGTTTAGGTTATTGTTCGAACCGGAATCCAGAGTTCCTGAAGGCCCCGCATCCCGGTTCGCCGGAAAAATGAAACTTCATGCCTGTACTCCTTGAACCAAGAGTTGCTCCGGTCGTTCTTTACGTTTTGTTTGCAGGTTCCAGTTTTACAAGGTAAATAAAGACCCATATATGAACCGGCAAACTTTTGGATCATGGGAACTTAGTCGCAGCATTTTCATTAAGGACCCTGCAATTTGTTCAAGAGATAGGAGGCTCGTCACATGCAATACCGAAAACTTGGCAGGAGTGGCAAAGAGACATCGATAATCGGTTTCGGCTGTATGCGGTTTCCGCTACTAGATCAATCAAATAACAAGGCGGATGTGTTCGATCCGAGCAAACCCATTGACGAAGAGCAGACCATAAACATGATACATTACGCCATGGATCATGGAGTGAACTACTTTGACACCGCTTATCCATATCATGGCGGAGCAAGCGAAGCCCTACTTGGAAAAGCCCTCGACGGAAAACGCAACGAGGTCATGATTGCAACCAAGCTTCCCATTTGGATCACTGAAAAAGCAGCTGATTTTGAAAAAATTTTAGGTGAGCAACTTAACAAACTTCGAACGGATTACGTTGATTTCTACCTGCTGCATGGATTGAATCGCCCCTTCTGGCAAAAAGCGAAAGATCTCGGGGCCCTTGATTTTCTTGACAGGGTCATGGAGGACGGTCGGGTGCGACACGTAGGATTTTCCTTTCATGACGACGTCAAAATATTCAAGGAAATAGTAGACAGCTACCCATGGTTCATGTGCCAGATTCAGTACAACTACTTCGATGAGAATTACCAGGCGGGTAAAGAAGGCCTCGAATACGCGGCTTCAAAGGGGCTGGGAGTTGTGATCATGGAGCCGCTGCGCGGCGGCAAGCTAGCAGAAGGAATTCCCGAAGAAGTTAAAGCGCTCTGGGATTCTTTCCCCGTTAAACGCACCCCCGCAGAATGGGCCTTGCGATGGGTTTGGAATCACCCTCAGGTTTCCACCGTTTTGAGTGGGATGAGCAGCATGGAGCAGCTCAAAGAAAATGTCTCCATTGCCAGTGCGGCCAATGTTGAATCACTCACGCCGGATGAATTGGATTTGATCAGCCGTGTCAACCATACCTATAAAAAGATGCTGAAGATTGATTGTACGGGGTGCGCCTACTGTATGCCCTGTCCTAATGGAGTCAATATCCCACTCAATTTTTCGCTCTATAATGACACTTTTATGTTCAAAGACCATGAACTCGCCATCATGATCTACAATAACTTTTTGTCCCCTGAACAAAGAGCTTCCAGCTGTGCTGAATGCGCTGAGTGCGAGGAACATTGTCCGCAGCAGATCCAGGTGAGGGAAGAACTCAAAAAGGTTCATGAAAGGCTTTCCCAGTCAACTTGAAATACTACCATCAATCACCAATATCTGGTATGGTCTTGCATGCTCCGGATCCTGCCGGAGATCATAGGCTTCGATGTTTGCCTGAACACTTGGTGGAAGGCCGAATTTATGCTGTTGAACTAATCAAGGAAGGAGTGCTTATGAAACGTTTGGTCATTTTATTGTCTGTTGTCATCCTCGCCTGCTCAGGATTAGCACAGGCGACAACATTGCGGCTGGCTATGGATGCCGATCCGGTTTCGCTGGACCCTCATGTCCAGCTTTCTGGAGGGATGCTGCAGTATTCGCATCTGGTTTTCGACCCGCTTGTTCGATGGACTCAGGACATGCAGTTCGAACCGAGGCTGGCGGAGAAGTGGGAACGCACCGACCCTCTCACAATTCGTTTTTACTTGCGCAAGGGCATCAAGTTTCATTCCGGCAATCCTTTTACGGCCAAAGATGTCGCCTGGACTCTGGCAAGGCTTAAAAAGAGCCCGGATTTCAAGGGGCTTTTCGAGCCTTACGCTGAACCGGTCATCGTCGATGACTACACCATCGACATCAAGACCAAAAAACCTTACGGCCTCGCATTGAATATGTGCACTTACATTTTCCCTATGGACTCGAAGTTCTTTTCCGGTAAGGATGAAAAAGGGCTGGCCAAGGATGCCATCGTCAAAACGGAGTACTCCTTTGCCAACGAAAATGAATCCGGTACCGGACCATATTACGTCGAGTCCCGTGAACCGGGTCAAAAATGGGTTCTCAAAGCATTTCCGGATTATTGGGACAAAAACAGAGGCAATGTAGATACCATTATCCTCACGCCCATCAGCGAAGACGCCACTCGAGTAGCCGCCCTGCTTGCAGGAGACGTTGATTTCATTATGCCTGTGCCTCCGCAGGATTTCGATCGAATTGAAAACAGCAAGGGCATTCAGCTCATCACCATGCCCGGCACTCGGATCATTACCTTTCAGCTCAATCAAAAGCGTCGTACCGAGTTCAAGGACGCGAAGGTGCGGCAGGCCATCGTTTACGCGGTAAACAACACCGGAATAGTCGATAAGATCATGAAGGGTCGAGCCACTGTGGCCGCGCAGAATTCGCCCAAGGGGTTTGTCGGTCATGTTGAGGATTTGCAGCCCAGATTCGATATGGAGAAGGCAAAGCAGCTCATGAAGGAAGCCGGCTATGAGAAAGGCTTCACTGTCAGCATGATCGCCCCGAACAACCGCTACGTCAACGATGAAAAGATTGCCGAAGCAGTGGCATCCATGCTTTCCAAAATCAACATCAAGGTTGAACTCAAAACCATGCCCAAAGCTCAGTACTGGGATGAATTCGATGCACAGGTCGCCGATATCCAAATGATTGGCTGGCACTCCGATACCGAGGATTCCGCCAATTTCTTCGAGTTCCTGTACCTGTGCCCCAACAAGGAAACCGGCTACGGCCAATACAACAGCGGCAACTACTGCAACCCCAAAGTAGATGAATTGACGGTTGATTCGCAGAGTGAAACCGATCCCGCCAAACGAGCCAAGATGCTCCAGGACGTCGAGCGCATACTTTACGAAGATGCGGCATTTGTTCCCCTGCACTGGCAGATGCTCTCCTGGGCGGGCAGCGACAAACTTAAAAATGCCGATAAGATCGTCAATGTCATGAACTTCCCCTACTTTGGAGATCTGAATATGGATTAACTAGTTGGCGGTAAACCAACAATAACCGTCGACTATAGCCTTTCAGGGCTGATCTCAGCATCTTTCGGCTCAGAAGCCTCCCAGGCTCCTGAGCCGATTTTGTGCTGACGGATGTTATAAACTCAACCTGTTCACCGCACAGGGTAAAGAGAACAATGGCTTAAGCTTCAAGAAAGTCCGTGAAAACTGGACCGGGAAACATAAAAGCCCTCTCTGCGTCCTTTGTGGTAAGAGATTCATCCACGAAAAATTTATGTTCGCATTCATCATTAAACGCACAGCTCAAGCAATGATCGTCATGTTGATTATAAGCCTGATCGGATTTGCCATTAAGCAATCCGTTGGAGACCCAATTCGTGAAATCACCGGCATCTCCGTTTCGGCGCAGGAAAGAGAAGCCCTGAAAGAGAAGTTAGGCCTCAACGATCCCTTCCTGGTTCAATGGTTGAGATTCGTCGGCAAGGCGCTGCATGGAAACCTGGGAAACTCTTTCTACTTCAAGCGACCGGCTTTGCAGGTCATTCTCAGCAAGGCACCCGCCACTCTGGAACTCGTTTTATCGACCTCCATCATTGTGATTCTGCTCTCGATCCCCATCGGTATTTATGCGGCAATCAAGCCAAGAGACTGGCTGTCGCGTTTTTTTATGGGGGCAAGCATTGTTGGGGTTTCCATTCCGGTATTCTTGAGTGCCATTTTGCTCATTTATGTTTTTGCGGTGGGCTTGGGATGGCTGCCATCCTACGGCCGCGGAGAAACGGTGGAGATTTTCCCCGGCTGGCAATCCGGGTTTTTCACTCTGGACGGATTGAAACATCTGATTCTCCCGAGCATTGCGCTCTCGTCCATCATGCTGCCCCTTTTTATTCGTCTCATCAGGGCTGAAATGAAGGAAGTGCTCGAAACGGAATACATTAAATATGCCCGGGCCAAGGGCCTCAAGCCCTGGCGCATTCTGTTCGTGCACGCTTTTAAGAACACCCTCCTGCCGGTCATAACCGTTGGTGGAGTTCAACTCGGCACCCTCATCGCCTTTACCATCCTCACCGAGACGGTTTTTCAGTGGAAAGGAATGGGTTCCATGTTCATCGAATCCGTGGAAAGGGCCGACACCTCCCTAATGGTGGCTTACCTTGTTTTCGTCGGATTCATATTCGTGACGGTAAACACCATGGTGGACCTGATCTACGGGTTGGTGAACCCAATGGTGCGGATTTCCGGGAGAAAATAGGCGTGAAAATCCGGCAAAAGATCAAACAGTCCTATTTCCTCCACAGCTTTCTGCGCGATCCTATGGCGGTGGGCAGTTTTTTTATACTGCTGTTCCTCGTCATCGTTAGCTTCGGCGCCCCTATCATTGCTCCTCACAACCCATACAACACTTCAACCATCGATATTCTTGATTCGGAGCTTCCCCCTATCTGGCTCAAAAACGGCAACAGCCGCTTTCTTTTGGGTACTGACTCGCAGGGACGAGACATGCTTTCGACCATGCTTTACGGAATGCGGGTCTCGATCATAATCGGTTTGGGAGCGGTCGCCCTTCAAGCTACAATGGGGATTCTAATCGGCCTTGTGGCGGGTTACAAAGGCAAACGGCTCGATGCTTTCCTGATGCGGTTGGCAGACGTTCAGCTCTCTTTTTCTACTTACATGGTGGCCATTTTTTTCGGCGCGCTTTTCCAGGCTGCATTTGGTATGGGAATGTATGAGGAATTCGCTGTTCCACTGCTGATTTTTATCATCGGGTTTGCGGAGTGGCCTCAATATGCCCGCACAGTTCGAGCCTCGGTGATGGCGGAAAAGAAAAAAGAATACGTCGAGGCCGCCCGCGTCATCGGTTTGAGGTCCGGGCGTATAATGTGGCGCCACATTCTTCCCAACACGCTCACCTCCGTGCTGGTAATCTCGACCGTCCAGGTGGCCAACGCCATCATGAGTGAAGCCGCTTTATCGTTTATCGGTCTTGGCATGCCCGTAACGCGCCCTTCCTTGGGATCCCTTATTAAAGCAGGGTTCGATTATATTTTCAGCGGCTCCTGGTGGATCACTCTTTTTCCGGGCATTGCTCTGGTATTGCTCATCCTTTCGGTCAACCTGCTCGGCGATTGGTTGAGAGACTTCCTCAATCCAAAATTATATAAGGAGTAAAAGTGGAGAGCAGGGATATTCTTCTCTCGGTCGAAGATCTGATAATCAGCTTCAATTTGAGGCAGGGGACCCTCACCGCCGTCAACAGGGTGAGCTTCGATCTGGCCAAGGGAGAAAGGCTCGGGCTGGTGGGTGAATCCGGGGCGGGTAAATCCGTCACCGGTTTCGGCATTTTGAACCTTGTAAGCAAGCCGGGGCATATTTCCAGTGGCTCAATTCGCTTTGAGGGACGCGATCTGGCCCGGCTGTCAGAGGAAGAAATGCGCCATATTCGCGGCAACCGGATCAGCATGATTTTCCAGGATCCCATGATGACTCTCAACCCGGTTTTGACCATCGGCACTCAGATGGTTGAAACACTTTTGGCCCATAAGAAGATATCTCGTCGAGATGCGACAGAAATAGCTCTGGATCGCATCAAAAAAGTATCGATCTCATCGCCGGAAAAAAGGCTCAACCAATACCCACATGAATTTTCCGGCGGAATGCGGCAGCGCATTGTCATCGCCATCGCTCTTCTCACCTCGCCGGCGCTGATCGTTGCCGATGAGCCGACCACGGCCCTCGATGTGACCATCCAGGCGGACATACTGGAACTACTGCTCAGCCTCTGCGAATCCGAGAGAATGGGACTTATTCTCATCACCCACGACCTAGCCGTAGTATCTCAAGTTACCGAGCGAATCGCCGTCATGTATGCCGGAACGATTGTCGAGACCGGCAAGACCGAACAAATTATTGAGAACCCGCAACACCCCTACACCCGAGGTTTGCTGGCCGCACTGCCGCAAAACATCCCGCCGGGCGGTCGTCTTAAACAGATACCAGGCGTCATGCCCAGCCCCAGCCGAGTGCCCCGGGGATGCCCGTTCAACACCCGGTGCTCTTTGTGCGAGGAGGTTTGTCGCAACCTGCAGCCTCCACTCGAACCCAAGGAGGCAGGATGTCTGGCCGCCTGTCACCTGCTGAATTAAATCAGGGTCGTCAATGGAAGAAACAGCATTGATCAGCATCCAAAATCTCGTCAAACACTTTGACATTTCAGGTGGTTGGCTCGATCAAATCAAATTTGCCAATGGCAAATTTGAGCGGCAAAAGACCATCGTTCACGCGGTCAACAGTGTCAGCTTCGACATTCGACAAGGCGAAACAGTGAGTGTGGTCGGCGAGTCCGGCTGCGGGAAATCAACTCTAGCACGGACCGTCATGCGGCTTTATCCGCCCGACGGCGGCCAGGTGCTGTATCGCGGACAGCGAATCGACAACTTGAGTTCGAGCGACATGAAGGCCTATCGCACCCGCATGCAGATGGTCTTTCAAGACCCCTATGCTTCGCTCAATCCTCGTATGAGTGTTCGTCAAATCCTGGAAGAACCGATCTGGTTTTTGAGAGGGGATCTGTCGAAAGATGGAATCCAGGAATTGGTAGCCGAAATTATGCTCCAGGTGGGTGTCGACCCTGACTGGCGGGATCGCTATCCGCATGAATTTTCCGGCGGCCAGAGGCAGCGCATCTCCATAGCGCGGGCTCTGGCTGTGGACCCTGAGTTCATCGTGGCCGACGAGCCCATTGCCGCCCTGGACGTCTCAATCCAAGCCCAAATCCTGAACCTCATGATGGATCTGCAGCAAAAACGCGGATTGACATATATGTTCATCAGTCACGATTTGTCAGTGGTCAAACACATCTCCAAGCGGGTGGCAGTGATGTACCTTGGGACCCTGTGCGAATTGGCAAAAACCAGCACGGTATTTGAATCTCCTCGACATCCATACACACAGGCACTGTTGTCCGCCATTCCGCGCTTGGGACAAAGAGGCTTTCGCTATGAAAAACTCAAAGGCGACGTCCCCACACCCATCAAGCTCCCGTCAGGGTGCGTTTTCCATGGACGCTGCCGATACGCCGACGCTCGCTGCGTCAATGAAATACCGAAACTGCAGCCGGTCGATGAGAGGACAATGGCAGCCTGCCACGCGGTCGAGGAAGGCCGAATATAACGTTCTTTTTTAGATTCGCGCCCTGGAAGCTCCGGCCAGATAGCTTTTATTGACTTTGAATTCGACGACCATAGGATTATGATCTGATGATTTTACCCGGATCACTCGTGCTTTTATCAGGTCCAGCCCCCTGAAAAAGATGTGATCGACCGGTTTCTTGAAAACCTTCTTGCGCAGATCTGTCTTGAAATTTACCGACCGAAGCCCCAGCTCTCCGGCGACCTCTTCCAAGAAAGTGATCCTCTTCACACTCCAGGTGTTAAAATCCCCTGCAAGAATGATCGGTCCGGTGTGATTTTGGATCTCCTTTTCGAGTTCACGCGCTTGCGATTTGAACGAACCGGTCCCCAAGGCGAAATTGATTGCATGAACGTTGGCGACCAGCAGCATTTCAGAGCAATTGGATAATCTATACTTGGTCACGAGCGAGCTTTTGGGGGTTCGGATAATCGGCTCAGTTGCTCTCAATGCACGGCAGTATTGAGGGCGCACGAAGGATGCAGTAAGAACACCGGTCGCAACCTGATTGGCAGTATAGAAAAAGCTTGGTGAAAAGACCCATCCCATACGATCGGAACTCAAACCATTCACTACGGTTTCCGTGAGATAAGCTTCTTGAATTAGAACGAGATCCATGTTTGCCGATATCTGTCGGTAGTCCTTCTTCCACGTACTCCTATCACCCTTTAATATGTTCCAGTTTAAAATTTCTATCGAGGACGAATCCAATTGAGGTTTGGAAAAAGCGTCATTCCTGTTCGTTGAGTGACCCACCATGCAACTTCTGACAGTTCGATACTGCGAATCGATCTGTCTTGTGCGAACTGTTCTGAGCATTACCAATTCCTTTTGCGGAATACAGATACAAGATTCCACCAAGAAGAAAAAAACAATAACGTAAAGGTATCTTGATACCCTTTTTAAATCAAGCTTCCTCACTAGGAAAAACTCATTCGAGCGAAAGTAATGTTACTGCAGCAGTTCATAGTGTGAACCGGCGCCAAAACTTTTCGCCATTATTTTTCTTTCGATCTCTTTAACTACAACCCGCGTGACTTCTTCAAAATCGAAGTGCTTGCGGAACCAATTTGCCTGCCGACGCGTGCTTAACCAGAATCCGGGTTTGCCCCTCTGCCGAGCCCACAGCTCGACACGCCCATGAAGGCTGATTCCAATCCCACGCCGCCGGTATTCGGGATGCACCAAGAATCCGGTGCCGCAGGCATAGTCGTACAGTCTTTTTCTAATCGATGCCGGCACTTCGAGAGGTAAATCGTCGTAGTCGATCACAGTATAAAAACCTAAAACCCGATTCCCTTCCAGCGCGAGGACGAGGTCCCGATCTCTTTTGTGGACATAGCGATTGAGCTTGTCGCGAAACTTCTGACGCTGCTCGTCGTTCATGTGTCCGCTCAGATATGTGACTGCCGGTTCTACATCGTGCTCTTCAGCGATCACCAAATCCCACTCAAAATTCGAATTTGTACTGCAGGACATCGCTTCACCTCACCAGCTTCAACACTGCGGCTATTAACCCAATTGCTTCTATTGGAGAAGCAATTATGGTAAATTGTAAATCGAAATTCTAACGCTTACAATAAACATTAATAGCGGTCGGGGCCGGTAAGCGGCCACAATTTTTTGCTGAAACCTAAATCTAAGTTTAGAGATTCCATCGGTAACCCGGCGTCATAGCAGTACATGTCGGCGAAAGTTCCCACCCGGTTTCCATATGGAAATGTTCGGGTTCATTCCGTAGCATAGCCCCCCTTGTGGGCGTCTTAACGGGCACAAGGCCCTAGGCTACGGCACAATTGGACGACCCAAAATGGATGGAAACTTACGCCGTATCGTACTAGGAGCGTGTCCGGAAATGCCTCTGTTGTCATTTCGAACGAAGCGCAGCGGAGAGAGAAATGACAATAGCGTATCTTGCAGACGGCCGCTAAGCCGCGATGAGCCAAATCTTGACGCATTCGAATAGAAAATCGTGCATTGAACAACAGAACATAGGATGTTTATGAAGGCAAACAAACTACAAAGCTTTATCATCATCTTGAAATCTCTGGCTGCCACACTGTGGATCTCTATTGAGGTCATATACAAAGTGCATCGCGGAACAGAAACCCGGGAAAAATGCAACCGCCGGCTGCGCTGGTGGTCCACAGGGCTCCTTAAGAATTTGAAATTATCCTACTCCTCCCACAACCTCGATCGGCTGACCTTAGAACCAGGCAAACCCTACATAATCATGAGCAACCACAGCAGCTTGTGTGATATTCCTCTCATTTTCGCAACCATGCCGGGCAGCATTCGCATGCTCACTAAAAGAGAGCTGTTTGATGTGCCCGTTTGGGGACGGGGCATGAAACAGGCGGAATTCATATCGATTGATCGGCACAATCGCCGGCAGGCTGTTAAGGATCTTCAGCAAGCTCAGAAAAAGATGGAAAGCGGTATCATTCTCTGGGTTGCTCCTGAAGGTACCAGATCGCGCACGGGAGGACTCGGATCATTTAAAAAAGGTGGGTTCATGCTCGCTATCAGAACCGGAGCAACCATCATTCCAGTGGGGATCCGCGGCGCTTTCGACGTGTTACCCCCAAAAACACTGGATTTTCAGCTCGGCGAGCACGCCGAAGTTCATATCGGAGAACCGATCGACGCTTCAGCTTTCACGAATAAAACTCTAGGTCAATTGATGGAACAGATCGAGCGGTCAGTTCGACACCTTGCAGGCCTCCAAACTGAGAAATCATAACAGAATGAGACCCCGCTCGCGGAACCACTCGATGGTCGCTCTTAATGCGAGCTTGCGGCAGGACGGTTCCAGAAACCTGTGTTCTGCATCCTTCACCAGCAATATCTTCTTGGGCTCATTCACCCGCTGATAGATGCGCACCGCATCTTTCCAGTGGACAAGCTCATCCTGTTCGCCATGAATGATTAGAACGCCTTTGACGGGCGGCAACTTCCCAAGATTATTGGGTAAACCTAGATCGAAAGCGGGCGGGAAAAAACTCTTCAGCTCCGCGGAAGTTTGCATACCAGTTTCAATTCTGGAGAGATCAAACGGGGTGGCCCAACAAACCAGGGCTTCAATGGAATGGCGGAGCGAGGCCAGGGTGAGTAAAGACAAGTAACCCCCCAGGCTGGATCCCACTAGGCCCATGATTCCATTATGCCACGCTTGCAGTGTAACATACTTCAGCACGGCATCCAGGTCGCGCAGTCTCGAAGACAGCAGATCGTTTCCCAACTCAGCCTGACTCTCGCCGCAGCCTGAAAAATCAAACCTCAATGCAGCAACTCCGACCTTCGCTAATTCTTGCGCGATAAATGCGAATTTTTGACTGTCCTTGGAGCTCAGCATTCCGTGACAGCAGACAATAGTCGGAGCGGGAATCCGGGCGGGAAGATGGAGTAATCCCGCCAGAGGACCGGCCTGCGTGTTTATGGTGATTGGTTCGGGCTGGGGCATGCGAACATCAACTTGCTGCTCTGGCTTCCTTGGAACGGATGGCGTAAAGCACGATTTGCTGGCTTTCTCCATCCGAATGAATCCTTTGGGTAGTTTCTTTGAATTCAAAGTACTTGGTCAATTCGACAAAAAATGCAGGCGTGTTCAGTGTGGCGTTTTTAGCAAGGAAAATTATTCCGCCGGGTGCCAGAGATCTCCGCAGGAATTGCACCAACGCGGGATAGGTCTGTCGATCGTATACCACCTCGGAACCTACAATGACATCGTAAGTCTCCGAAAAAGTCGGATCATTCCAATCCAGCTTGCGCACTTCGGCGTTCCTTGCATCATTCAAGAGCACATTAACTCTGGCGAAGCGCAAGGCATCGTCGTTGATGTCTGTTATGGTGACCCGGTGACCGCACAGCGCCGCATAGACTCCGACCACACCCAGCCCGGCACCGATCTCCAACATTCTCCGGCCCAGTACGGCCTGCTGTTTACCGAGAAAATACGCCAGCATGAAGCTTGAGTCCCAAAGCTTGGCCCAGTATGGCAAATCCATCATGCCGGTCGCTTTGGCATCAATCAGCTCCTCCAAATAGTCTTCAAATTCTTTGATCTGAAGAATCTTCAGCATCCGGTCGCCGATCTTCAGGGGTACCACATCAACAGCATATCTGCTTTTAATCCAAACCAGCAATTGGTCCAATTCATTGTTTGTCATCTATATTTCCTGCAATTAGCGTTACGAGTAACAATACCGGTGCTTTTTTTGTCAGTCAGGAATCGACCCCCGCAACGACTCAGGAGCAAATCCTTTCTTTTTTCTTCGTGTTGCTTCGTGCACTTCGTGGTTGAACTAAAATCAACAAGTTACGAGAAAAATACAAAACCACGGAAGTTTCATTTTCGTTCAAACTACGTCCAAAGACTGGGCGGGGCCACTGGATTCTGCATTCGCTTCCTTGCAACCTTCGGGGTCACGAACGTTCGCGGTGCTAAAGGATTAGAGACAACCCCGTGTAAGGTTGAGAATCGCCTCAATGCCCGCCCACCGTTTCAGGTAACGTTTGCTCGGCACTTTCCAGCCCGCCCAGTTCACCTGCCGCTTCAGTTCTCCGGATTCTAAGACCCATGAACCTCTTATAAAATGCCTCCATATAAACATAAATTACCGGCGTAATATAAAGGGTAAGCAGCTGAGAAACGACCAGTCCGCCCACAACCGCGAGCCCCAGCGGGCGGCGCGCCTCGGCGCCGGCTCCAATGCCCAATGCAATTGGCAATGTTCCCATAAGGGCAGCCATGGTGGTCATCATAATCGGGCGAAACCGCAGGATACAACCCTGGTAGATGGCTTCTGCAGGCGACTTATTTTCTTCTCTTTGGGCGTGCAGGGCAAAATCAATCATCATGATGGCGTTCTTTTTCACGATTCCTATCAGCATGATGACCCCCACGAAGGCATAGATGCTCAAATCCGTCTTAAAAATTATCAGGGTCAACAGGGCTCCCACACCCGCTGCGGGGAGTCCCGACAGGATGGTCAGAGGGTGAATGAAGCTTTCGTAGAGGATCCCCAACACGATGTAGATAACTAGAATGGCCACAATCAGCAACACCCATAAACCCCTCATGGACGACTTAAACTGCTCGGCGGTACCTTGAAAGCTGGTGGTCACCGTTGCCGGCAGGTTGAGATCACTCACCGCTTTTTCAATGCTGCTGACAGCCTGACTCAAAGCAACCCCTGGTTCGAGGTTGAAGGAGATGGTAACCGAAGGAAGCTGACCTGTGTGATTAACCGTCAGAGGACCGATGTTGCGCACAAGCTTTACAAAGGATTCGAGCGGCACCATTAGGCCGTTGGCCGAGCGCACATGAAGCATCGATAGTGACGACGGGTCCAACTGATACTGCGGTTCCACTTCCAAAATGACCGCATATTGATTGGTTGGAGTATAAATGGTCGAGACTTGCCTCGATCCGTAGGCGTTGTACAAAGTGTTTTCTATCTGCTGGGCGCTGATTCCTAAACTCTGAGCCTTGTCGCGGTCAATTTCAACCATGATTTCCGGACTGGTGATCTGAAGATCTGTTGTCACGTCCTGTAAACCGGGCAGCGTCTTGAACTTCCCTTCAAGAATGGGGGCGTAGTGGTAGAGTTCATCTATATCCGGACCCTGTAGAGTAAATTGGTAAAGAGCCTTGGTTGTCCTGCCTCCGATTCTAATAGCGGGAGGATTTTGCAGATAGACATTGATCCCGGGGATTCCAACAAGCTTTTTGCGCAAGCTCTGGATAACTTGGTCCGCCGATAGTTGTCGTTCCGAACGGGGTTTGAGTCGGAGAAACACAAATCCCGTATTGCCGGTAGCGCTCATTCCGGTTGCTCCCGCCACCGACATGAACGAATCGACATTGGGGTCCTTTGCAATCAATGCAGCGACTTCTTTTTGGTGCGCCACCATCGATTGGAATGAAGTCCCCTCGGCAGCCTGAGTGAACCCGAATATCTGGCTTGTATCCTGGCTTGGGATGAAGTCTTTGGGAATGACGGCAAAAAGATAAACCGTGGCTGCCAACAGCCCGAAAGAGACTCCCAAGGTAAAACGGCGATGATTTAAAATCCACTTCAAGCTGATATCATATACCCTCAGCATGCCATCGAAGAAACGCTCGGAAAAAGTGTAAAACCGACCATGCCGTTCAGACCCCGGCGGCCTAATGAAACGACTGCACAGCATGGGCGTAAGACTCAAGGAAACGAATCCCGATATCAGAATGGCCACACCGATAGTCACAGCAAACTCGTGCAGCAGCCTGCCCAAGATGCCTCCCATGAAGAGCAGGGGAATAAAGACCGCGGTCAACGACAGGGTCATGGACAAAATTGTAAAGCCGATTTCTTTGGACCCCTCGAACGCCGCCTGAAGTTTTCCTTTGCCCATCTCCATGTGACGCACGATATTTTCCAGCATGACGATGGCATCATCCACCACGAAGCCGACGCACAGCGTCAAAGCCATCAGGGACAGGTTATCCAGGCTGTAGTTCAACAAATACATGACTGCAAATGTCCCGATAATGGACATGGGGAGGGCGAGACTGGCAATGATGGTGGCAGACATGTTCCGCAGGAATAGAAAGATAACTAAAACAACCAGGGCGATGGCAAGATAAAGGGTGAATTTGACGTCTTCAATAGAAGCGCGAATCGATTCGGAACGGTCGTAGAGTACATTCAGGTTCACCGATCCGGGCATCTGAGCGCGGAAAGTGGGCAGAAGCCCCTTGATGGCATCGACCACCTGCACCGTGTTGGTGCCGGGTTGGCGCTGGATTGCAAGGACAATCGCCTGTGTCTGATTGTACCAGCTGACGCGTTTATCGTTTTCAACACTGTCTATGACCCTGCCCAGCTCCTGCAATCGAACCGGCGATCCGTTGCGATAGGCCACGATCAGAGGTCGATAAGCGGCAGCATTGACGAGCTGCCCGCTGGCCTCCACCGTATAGGCATGGTACTTGCCATAAAGCGTGCCCGTCGGGAGATTGACGTTTGCTTTGTCGATGGCGTTTTCGACTTCATCCATACCTATGCCCATATTGGACAGGGCATTGGGATTGATCTGGACTCGGACAGCGTACTTCTGCGATCCATACACCATCACCTGCGCAACCCCGCTGATCATGGAAATGCGCTGAGCCATCAGAGTCTGAGCATACTCGTCAACCCTTGACAGTGGCAGAATCGGCGAGCTCAAGGCCAGATAGAGGACCGGCTGATCGGCCGGATTCACTTTTCGGTACGTGGGCGGAGTCGGCATATCCGGCGGCAGAAGCCGCTGGGCTTTGGCTATGGCCGTCTGAACATCTTGAGCCGCAGCATCGATGCTTCGTTCCATGGAAAACTGAAGAGTGATCTGGGTACTTCCCATGGCACTGGTGGAGGTCATCGAGTCGAGCCCCGCGATGGTCGAAAACTCTTTCTCCAAGGGGGTTGCAACGGATGAAGCCATGGTCTCCGGACTGGACCCTGGCAGACCGGCCGACACCTGAATGGTAGGAAAATCCACGTTGGGCAACTCGCTCACCGGAAGCGAGCGGTATCCCATGATGCCGAAAAGCAGAATACCCAGCATTAACAAAGTTGTCGTGACGGGTCGCCGAATGAAGATGGCCGCTATGTTCATAATTGAGCTTCCTCGCCAAGTTTTTGCGAGCCTTCCACCACCTTTACGAGAGCCCCCGGGAACAAGCGTAACTGACCATCTGTCACTACCTTATCGGCGGCTGAAACTCCTTGCTCGACGACCACATTCTCGCCGACCGTAAAACCCAATATCACCGGCCGGAATTCCACCGTTTGGTCGGGCTTCACCACGTATACATAGCTGCCTTGCTGGCCCATCTGAACCGCACGGGAAGGGATAATGACAGCGTTGGGCTGCTCGGTCAGAATCAATGCCACATTGACAAACTGGCCGGGCCAAAGTGCGTTGTCTTTGTTGGGAAAGGTTGCCTTCAGCTGGATCGTTCCGGTCGTCGTATCCACGGAGTTATCCACAAAGGTTAGCTCCCCGACGAACTTGCGGCTCTCCTGGCCTGGAATGGCCGCCTCCACCTGAAGCCGCCTTGCGCTCATGTGCGTTTTGATTTCGGGCAAATACTGCTCCGGAACGGTAAAAATCGTGTAAATGGGGCTAGTCTGACGGATCACTAGCATGGGCTTATCATTATCATTGGCCTTCATGATATTGCCCTCGTCCACCTTGATTTCGCCTGTGTAACCGTCAATAGGAGAACGAATGTAACAATACTCGAGCTCGATTCTGGCTTTCTCCAAAGCCGCCTCGTCGGCGTGCAGAGTCGCTTCAAGGGCCTTCTCATTGGTGCGCACCGTGTCATATTCTTCCGCTGAAACGTATCCTTTTTTTACCACTGAGGTGTAGCGTTCCAGCTGCTTGCGGGCATTTTCAAGCTGAGCACGATCTTTGGCCAAATTGGCCTGCGCCAGTTTAAGTTCAGCTTCGAAGGGCGCAGGATCTATCGTGAACAGTAGATCACCTTTTTTTACCGGCTGCCCCTCTTTAAAATGCACAGACGTTATTTCGCCTGCTACCTGGGCTTTTACTACGACCTTGGCAAAAGACTGCACACTGCCGATGGCACGCAACTGGACAGGTACCGTCTCTTGGACTGCCGTGGCTATGGTGACCGGCATGGCCATTTTCTTGCGCGGGTCCTGCGCTTTGGCTTTGCCGTCGGCATCGTTGGAACAGCCGCTCATCACCAACGACAAAATGACGAGCAATCCGGCAATCAAAGTCCAACCAGCACGCAGCTTACTTGAATGGTGCAAGTACGATTTCTTGCGATACATTCTATTTGCCCTCTTGTTCTTCTTATTTAACATCCAAAGTTTATCTTATATTCTAATCTATTTGGATCCGTGCAACCAGTACTACAATAACAGTTTCGTCTCTCTCCGCCCATTTGCATTAAGCCAGCCGCCTTGGTCTCCATGAGGACTTTGGACCAAGCGGACCTAAGCAGCCCGAGGATCTTCAAGTTGCCAATTTTCGTTATTCCCAATCAGATAGTAATGGTGGAAAGGAGGCATTACCTGACCGGTTCTTACTTCGAAATCTGCCAACCACCGCCAAGCGCCTTGAATAAGGCTACCAGATTCGTCGAGACTCGTTGATCGCTGGCTACCAGCTCATCTTCGGACTGCGAGAGAGCCCGTTGACTCACCAGTACATTTAAAAAGTCCACCAAGCCTTCGGCATAAAGGGCGCTGGAAATATCGGCGGCACGCCGGTTGGCATCGACGGCAGCCATGAGCGACCTGCGCGTCTGCTGTTCTTTCGCATATGCTATCAGCGCATTCTCAACGTCTTCCAAAGAAGTCAGTACAGCATTCTCGTAGGAAATGAGCGCCTGTTCTTGCCGAGCGTTCTGTACTTCGATGTTTGAGCGAATACGTCCCGCATCAAACACCGGCCAGTTTACCGTTGGCCCGACGTCCCACAGCAGGCTGCTGCTCTTCACCAGATCCTGAATATTCGCGCTTTGCAGCCCTAGAAAGCCGGTCAGGGAAAAACTCGGAAACAGATCGGCCGTAGCCGCTCCCACCCTCGCAGTAGCTGCCGCCAGCTGCATCTCGGCACGGCGGATGTCAGGCCGCCTGCGCAGTAGTTCCGAAGGCAATCCTATGGGAACCTGAGGCGGTACCGGAGGGATGGGTTTTTCGCTGGAAAGTTCCGGCAACAGAGCCTCTGGTTCTCGCCCCAACAGAACCCCAAGTCGGTGAATCGCCTGCTTGGCAAATGATTCCAGAGACGGCACCTGGGACTCGGTGGTTGTCAGCAGAGCTTCGGCTTGTGCAACATCGAGCTTGTTGCCCAGCCCCGCTTCCAGCCTACCTCGAGTCAAATCGAGGCTCTTGCGCTGCAGTTCAATATTTTCCCTCAGTATCGTAATTCGTCTCTGAGTGCCTCTAAGTTCCAGATAATTCCTTGCCACTTCAGACAGCAGAATGACCAGCACATCGCGGCGATTCCATTGCGCCGAGGCGATGTCTGCGTTGGCTGCCTCCACCCTTCTCCTGATGCGGCCAAACACATCGATTTCCCAGCTGGCGTCGAAGCCGGTTTCAAACAAATTCTGTTCGTTGGGTGCGACGAAGTCGGCACCGCCTCCAGCCCCCACTACCGGCGCAGCATTGCCGCTGCGGCGTGTGCGAGAATACGTGCCGGATACGTTAACGGTCGGAAACAGATCGGATGCGACCACGCCTCTTAAGGCTCGAGCCTCCCGGATGCGGGCTTCGGCAAGCTTCAGGTCCAGATTTGAAGCCACCGCACGGTCGATCAGCGAGTCCAGCTGCGGATCATCAAATACAGTCCACCAACCGATGACTTCAGAAGAAGAGGTCGAGATTCCTTTTTGGGGAACACCGCTCCATTGCTCGGGAGTGTCCACTTTCGGATTATGAAAATCAGGGCCGACCATGCAGCCCGTTAAGGTTATCAACAAACAACATGCAAGCAAAATCGAAGGAATAGATCCGCGAAATAAAACACGACCAATCATCTACAAACTCCCGACACACGACAAAGGGCTCAGCCTCTTTCACATTCTTCTTCATTTGAGTGCGCCAATGCGCTTACGTGGGCATAGCAAAAAAGCCGCTTTAAGTCCATTGTCAAACAGTCCCTATGCGACCGGATCTGATTTTAACCCATTATAAAAAAGATCCACTGTTATGTTTGTCAGCTCGTCCAGATCGACGCTTTGACTTTTCGGGTCATTGTAGATTTCTCTCAGGAGAGAAAAATAAAACACCATCCCAATCAACAGACGTGCTCCGATCTGACCGCTGACAGGTTTGAAAGCGCCGTCTTCACTTCTTTCCTCCAGATAATCGCCAAGGAAATTGAAAAATTGCTGTAACGGACCGCGGACGAATTTTTGACCCAGTTCGTGACCTTCCAACGCACTGAAGAGCAGCATGCGCATAAAGGAACTGTCGAGACTCTGTTGTCGCAGAAAGTTGCCGACTATTGTCTCCAGTACTTTCCGGTCTTGCTTTGCCTGCACGGCCTCCACCGGGAAAAACAGATGCTTGCGATCCTGGATCTTCTTCTCCAGTATCGCGTCATACAACTCCTCTTTACTGGAAAAGTGATGATAAATCATGGCCTCACTGACCCCGGCTCGGCGTGCCAGTTGACGCAAGGTCGCTCCCTGAAATCCATGGCGGGAAAAGACTTCTGTGGCCGCACTGATGATCTGCTGCCTTCTTTCCGGCCCACTCAGTTTCGTTTTTTTCCCGGTTTTTCCGGTCACCAGTCACTCCTCGTGAGCAATAAAGTGAACGTTTACTTACTATCCATTCGCGCAGTTATATGCCGAACTCAATGGATTGCCAATGCGCTTCTACGTCTGGTCCATCACACCATCTATCCCGCTAGAACCAAAAACGATGGCTCCAGATTTCTTCCTTCAGATGTTTCATGTCTCTTTCCAGCACAAGGTATAGGGAAGCATTTTGAATTGCCAGACCGCCCAGCTGGGCCAGTGCCGTAACGAGCATGACTTCATCTTCGCTGAATTCCCGTGGAACCCCGCTGTAAAGCCTCAAGACCCCTATCACTTTGTCCTTGGTTTTAACGGGCACCGACAGAATCGAGACGATCCCTTCCTGTTGCTTCTCTGTTCGGTACTCGACTCGGTCGTCGCTTGCCACGTCCTTTATCATCACCGTCTGACCGCCCAGCGTCTCCTCCACACTGGGTTCTACCGACAACTTCCCCCGATTTGTATAGGCTTCGCTGAGTCCGTAGCTGGCGACATACTCAAGGGTCTTTTTGCCTTCATCCAGGAGCAGGATCGATGCTGCTTTGACATTCAGGCTGTCGGCAATCTCGGCGGTCAAGATGTGCAGGATTTTTTTGAGATCCAGGCTGGAATTGATATTTACCGCCAAGTCCAGGAAGAGCCCGGTGTTTTCCCTTACCTTTTCGAACAACCGGGCATGCTCGATGGCGATACCGCCCTGCTCGGCCATGGCAGTCAGGAATTCAATTTCATTTTGAGAAAATTCTCTGGGACTGCCGGTAAAAAGAGATAACCCTCCAACAAGCTTGCCTTTGGACATAACGGGGACAACCAGTATGGAAGCAATCCCTTCCGCTTTCTTGATTTCGTGCCCATTCAACCGACCATCTGCCGTGGCGTCGTAGGAAAAAAGATATCCTTCCTCGCTGAGAATGGGAACGATCCTTGATGGTTCGGTCAGGCCCGCGCGAGTATATTTTTCCGAAAGTCCTTTTTGGGCCACTGGAACAAATTCACTTTGTTCTTCATCATAAAGGAAGAGACGGGCAGCTTTCACCTGCATGGTCTCAAGGGCACAATCGATTACCAGATCCAGCAGTTGTTCGGTATCAAGAGTGGTGCCGAAAGCTCGACTCACTCTGCAAATGGCTTTAAAGTAATCTTGCTCTGCGTTCATGCTTTTTGTCCCCCCACATTTGCCCGTTTCTTTTTATCCACAGAGGAACCCGTCCTTGCGGAGGCTTTAGGCTGCCGTTCGCTCTTGGCTGCCTTCTTTTTCTTTGCGGGTGGCTTGACCACCCGCCTCTTTTCTTCGTCTTTATCTCTTTTTTCGAGCCAATCGAAAATCCTCGGCGTCAATTCCTTCTGAGTTTTTGAGCTGACGTAGATGCCTATGTGGCCGGTGTCAAGGCATATATCTTCGGTATCCTTGCTGCCGACGCTCTTGGTGAGCCTGTCGCAGGCTTCCGGGGGCACCAGATGGTCGTATCGTCCGTATATGTTCATCAGGGGCATCGTGACCTTTTTTAGATCGATCCGCTTGCCGTTTAATTCCATCTTACCTTGAATCAGCAGATTTTTCTGGTAGCAATCCGTTATGAACTGTCGGAAGGTTTCGCCCGGGATATCCGGACTGTCGAAAATCCATTTTTCCATGCGGATGAAATTTTCAACAAACACCTTGTTATTCATATTTTCAAAAAATCCTATATACTTGTCGATCATCAGGCGAGCCGGGTTGAGCAGCAGAAATCCGAAATTCATCAGATCACCCGGCATATTGCCCCAAGTGCCCACCATCCGGTCCACATCGACTCCTTTCATCCAGACATGCAGAAGCCCTTTGTCAGTGTCGAAGTTGCTCGGGGTCACCGTTGTTATGAGGTTTTTGATCTTTTCCGGATGAAGGGCCGAATACATGACCGAGAAAGTACCGCCCATGCAAATTCCCATCAAATTGATCTTGTCGACTCCGTGGCGGCGACGAATGAAATCCACGACATTATTGATGTAGCCGTTGACGTGATCGTCTATCGATACGAATTTATCCTTGCGGGTCGGATAACCCCAATCGATCATGTACAGCTCGACACCTTCATTCATGAAATTCTGCACAACACTTCGGCCGGGCTGCAGATCGAGCATCGTTTCCCGATTGATCAGAGCGTACACCATCAGCAGCGGGGTTTTAATGCGGGTCTCGGTAATGGGGGCGTAGTATTTTAATTTGACCCGATCTTCTTCGTACACAACCTCGTAGGGGGTCGTAGCGATGTCCGTTTCAAGCGGGCCGAGCAGGACATCCTGGGACTGCATAATGACATCCTGAGATTTCTCTACATCTTCGGCCAGCTTGGACAATATCATATCAACCGGTATTTTCGATGGACTCATAACATACCCCCTCTTGCGGCTCCGGGAAGCCAGGCATTCAAGCTGTAGGTTTTCAGGTTAGTCTTTTTCTTCCAGCTTCTTCTCCAGTTCTTTAACTTTCTTTTTGAGCAGGTAGAACTCTTTGTATAGATCATCCATATCTTTGTTCGTGGGGATGGGAAGAGACTTCATTGCATCGACAAGCATTTCGTGCTGAGCCGTTTTAAACTCAGCAACGGTACTGAGGGTCCGAGACAACGTCTGCAGGTATTCCGGCGACTTGAAGAGGGTCATATAGTGCCCTTCCAAGATCTTGATCCACATATTGTAATAGTCTTTGAAATTTTCCGAAAGCCGGCCCTCTTTGCTCAGTTCGTCAAACTTTTCCTGCATGACGTGCACCGACTTTTCAAGCGGGACATAAATCAGATGCAGAAATTCGCTCATAGCTGCCCGATAGAGATTGAATTTGTCCATTACCAGATTCATGCGTTCCTGATAAAAACGCATCAACCCGACCTGGGGCATATGAAAATACGGCTGGACTTCTTTTTCATAAAGTTCCACCCAGTTTTTAAAAACCTCCTGATCCAGGTTTTCGAACTTGTAGGCTTCTGTTGTCTCTCCAATCTTGCCGAGCTTTTTCAGCCAGAGCTGATAGAGGTTAAAATATCCACCCCACACAACGCGCAGCATCTTAGTCGTTATTTCGGGAGTTGCACCGGCCCCTTTTAGGAGGCTTTCCATCATGTCGGGCGCGCCTAAGCCCCCGGCCATGGTCTGCCACATTTTTGCCGAGTTCAGCCAGGAATCCATTGATTGACTTTTGGGCATCCCAAAAATTCCGGTAAAACCCTCCGCCATGTTTGGCATGGCTGTCCAGTTGTTGGCAGCTGTCAGCCAATAATTAGTGCCGGCTTCAATCCATGCATTGAGTAGCGAATTGGGATCCCATCCATTATCCTTTGGGCTCATGATTCCCTCTTTGTCGAGACACCGGTGTAAGTGTCGAGTCAGTTTTGGTAGTGTTTGTGCAGCGTTCCATTGCATTCAACTCGACCTACGAGGTTACGCTGGATGCAACGAAATTGAATTCTGGACTCCCGCCTTCATTAGAATAAAAAAATGACTGGTGCGTATGTTTTATACGTCATTCCCGTGAAGACGCATAACCCGAGAGTCACAACGAAACATGAAAACAAAAGCCTGGTTGGTACTGCGCCTGGGCATAAATGAGCAGCCACTCTGTCGGATATGAATCAACCAGGGATGGCTCACGCTAAGCAAAGTTCCCCCGTGCGCAAAAAGGCTTGGTCTGCTGGCTCTGCCCGTCGCATTTTCATAGGAAAGCGAGAATCCAAGGGATTGCCTCATCTCAAGGAACAACAGTATGATGCTCGCAATTCACTATAACTGATAATGAAAATGTTCTTCAAGGAGAATGAGACGTTGAAACCGACGCAAGCAGCGAAAGAGCTTTCAACAACTGCTTGTCGTCACTTGCTTTGAGCTGATCGACGCTCATGTGTGCTTCACTGGCAGGAAACACCGGAGTCGTATCGGAAGATAAAGCCACCTCGAAGTTTGGTGTAATGCCTTTATGCCAGATGGTATGACCGTCCGGGGTCAACCATTCCTCAACCGCCAGCAGCAATGCAGATCCATCGGAAAGAGGAAATTCCTGCAATACGGTTCCGGTGCCGAAAGTGGTTTCACCGATCAGCTTGGCCCGCTTATGGTCCTGCAGCGCCCCTGCAACAATTTCTGCCGCGCTGGCGGTCCCACCATTGATCAATACGACGAGCGGAATATCGAGGGCAACGCCGTGTGATTCGACTTTAATTGGAGCGATGGCACCTTTCGCATTCTTTTCCAGAAGCACATTGCCGCTCTTCAGAAATTGGCTGGCAGCACCAATGGCTTCGTCCAGCAAGCCTCCTGGATTGTTACGCAAGTCCAACACGATGCCGTCGAGGCTCTTTTGCTTGATTTCCTGCAACGCCTTGGTGAGACTGTCGGTAACCCCTTCGCTAAAACCGGCAATGCGCAGATCGGCAAAAGACGTTCCGGGCACCTGAGACCAGGTGACATTCCTTATAGTGATTGATTCGCGCTTAATCTTATGTACCTTGCTCTGATTCGTCTTTGGATTCAAAACCGTCAGAGTGACGGATGTCCCTGCCGGCCCGGAAATACGCTTGACCACTTGAGGGAGAGGCAAACCCGTGATGTCATCCCCATTCACCTTGATGATAATCTCACCTGGCTTCAAGCCTGCTTTTTGCGCCGGGGAATCGTCCATCGGCGCCACGATGACCACATGACCGTCTTTCATTTGGACCTCGGCTCCAATTCCCTGGAACTTGCCCTTTGCGAATTCACGCTCCGCTTTCAACATCTCGGGAGACAAAAAGGTACTATGGCCCGTATCTCCAAGCGAATCCACCATGCCGCTAAGGGCGCCGTAAGTCATTTCGCGAGGTTTAATCGCAGAGCGATCGACGTAGTATTGTTCGATCGTGTTCCAACCCTGAGCTATGAGACGAAAATCTTCGACAGCTTTTTCCGGAATTTTCTCTAAAGGAACGAATGCCGACAATGCGTATCGGTCGAGCACAACCCCTAAAGTCAATATTGCCACGCTAAAAAACAGCAAGCCGATAATGCGGGGAAAGCTAGCACGTTTTTTTCCCATTGTTCATCACCTTTCTATAAGCTGGATACACGAACAGAAAATAGGGCGGTTCCCTGGCATCAACTTTTATGGCTCATCGTGGATTACCGGGACATGGTCCCCTACGCATCCCTTTCGTTCCCGCATGCTGCCCGCCTTAAACCCGCGGGGACACACTTTAGCGGGAATCCGGAAAAACTTAGGATAGGACCCCAAGCATTGATTCCTAGCAAGTATACTACCTAACAATAAGAAGCATGACTCTGATTTTCATACTACTGGAAGAAAATCGCTCAATATTTTCACCCAAACTTTTTAGGAATTCAGACCGTGCTTCGAGCCGGATCTTTTAACCGACAGCAGCACAAATTCGAATATCAGTCGCGGGAAATCGTGTAACGGCATTTCGAGGGTGCAGACTTCCCCTTGGGCAAAATTCTCTTTATTGACAGTGATTTTCTAATTTCCTATTGTCTATCGCCTGGGTGCAATTATTGATTGCCTCATCCATTCATTTTCATTTCGAGATCAGTGTCTCCTGTTCGCCATCCGAGTCTCGCACCCGTGAATCGAATGACCTTGCGCCCGAACAGCCGGCATTCATATCTTATGCGTGCGTTAAGGGATCTGTTTTTCTTCGTCGTCAACTTTTTATTTCGACCACTCGCAACGAAAGTGAGGCAAATCAATCGGCAAACTCGTCCAACTGCGCACAGAGGCTAATCACAGCTCTGACAGATGAGCCCCTGGATGAAAAGGAGAACTGCCATGGCAAAGCCCGAGGGAAATATTCTGTATCGAGTTTTACTCACTTCATATGTCACGGTTATGCTTTTGCTTGCAGGTTTGCTGGTCCCATTCACCGCCGGTGCCGTGGACGAGAACTGGCCGCGGGAACTGCAGGCCAAAAAGGCAAAAATCATTATCTATCAACCCCAGCTGGAATCCTTTAAAGGAGACAAAGTAACCGCCAGGGCCGCCGTCTCCGTGCAGACCCAAGAGATGAAACAACCGGTCTTCGGTGTAGTCTGGTTCGGCAGCCGTATCGCTACCGACCGGGACACAAGAACCGTTGAGTTTCTGGACATCAAGGCAGAAAAGATGAAGTTCCCCAATGCCACCCTGGAGCAGGAAAAGAAGCTGGCCTCCTTCCTTGAGGAAGAGATCGCCAAATGGCCCCACACCATGGCGCTCGACCGTTTGCTGGCCATGTCCGAAGCACTCGAAAAGGAGAAGGCCGCTTCCGTTCAATTGGACAATCAGCCCCCGGTGATACTGTTCAGGACCGAACCGGCGGTGCTCGTCCTGATCGAGGGCAAACCCATCCTGCACGATCTGGAAGGGGGCAAAGTCAAACGGGTGGTCAACACTCCTTTTGTCCTGCTGTTCGACCCATCGAATCAAAAATACTACCTTTTGGGCGATGACCTGTGGTTTGCCGCAACCGATATGATGGGACCATGGAGTACCGTGCCTTCGCCGCCGGCCGCAGTAGCCGAAGCTGCTAAAAAGATTGCCGAGACCGAAGTCCCCACCCAACTCCAGCCCGAGGCAGAGCAATCCCAAAACGTGCCGGAAATCATCGTAGCCACGCAACCCACAGCCCTGATCGTATCCGAAGGCGAACCTCAGTTTGCGCCGCTGGCGGGAACCGACTTGCTGGATATGACCAATACGGGAAGCGATGTGTTTATGCCGGTGGGAACCAACGAATACTTCGCGCTGCTGTCCGGCCGCTGGTTTCGAAGCCCCTCGCTGCCTCAAGGCCCCTGGACATATGTTGCCCCCGACAAGCTGCCGGCCGCATTTTACAAGATTCCGCCAGGATCCGATAAGCAGCACGTGCTCGCCTTCGTTGCCGGAACACCCCAGGCCGAAGACGCCGTGGCAGACGCGCAAATGCCTCAGACCGCCGCAGTTCCGCGCAGTCAGACAATCGAGGTGGCTTACGACGGGAAGCCCGAGTTTGCTGCTATCGAAGGCACTCAGATGCAATACGGCGTCAATACCGACAAGCAGGTGGTCAAGGTGGGCGACGCGTACTACGCCGTCGACAACGCCGTGTGGTATACATCGAATTTGCCTCAAGGCCCGTGGCAAGTCGCCGAGTCGGTGCCTCCCGAAATTCAAGACATCCCTCCCAGCAGTCCCGTCTACAACATTAAATATGTGCAGGTCTATCAAGCCACGCCCGATGTAGTCTACATGGGCTACACGCCAGGCTACACGGGAACTTACGTCGACCAGGGGACGGTGGTCTACGGCACCGGATACGTCTATCCGGCCTATGTGTCGCCCAGAGTGTATTACCCGGCCCCCGTTACCTATGGTTTTGCTCCCGCTTACAATCCA
>Ga0210125_1000032_pt1 | contig 33918 bp, 29 predicted proteins | sample RushMan_CattailN_FD_185555 | JGI IMG/M metagenome (GOLD analysis project Ga0210125, IMG submission 185555) | Wetland microbial communities from San Francisco Bay, California, USA, that impact long-term carbon sequestration -... | ecosystem: Environmental > Aquatic > Marine > Wetlands ...
CCCCAGGCTGCGACGCAAACAGCGACCATTTGATGCAATAACAATCCTCGGACAAGCATCCTAAATGCTGAAAAAGACCTTCTGCAGGACTTTCGGGGTGATCCCAACCAAGTCGAGGTACATGGTTATCCCGCCCATGAAAAACGGCCAGCCGGCACCCATAATCATGGCCAGGTCCACATCCCTGGAACTCGCAACTACTCTCTCCTGCAGGATTGAATCGATTTCGCGCGCCAAGTTGCTCAAAATCCTTTGTTGAATTTCCTCGGGATGAAATTCCTTCTGATCCGCTTTCACCCAAAATTTTTCCAGTTCGGGATCCACGCGCCTGGTTTTGCTGTTCGGGATGTAAACCGAATGTTTCTTGGCTTCTACCATCTTGGCGAAATTTTCGCTCACTGGAAAGCGTTCGGAACCGAACGCATGATTCAAAGTCTCATTGACGTGCAGAGCAACGGGCGGGCCCACCAAAGCCAACAGATCGAAGGGAGCCATCGGCAGTCCCAGAGCGAGCAGCGCATCATCCACCTGTTGGAATGTCGCTCCTTTATCAACCAAACTCACGCAGTCCACCATCATGCGGGTGAGAATCCTATTTACCAGGAAGGCCGGCGCATCTTTCACCAGGATGCCGATTTTTTTGAGCTTCCGGGCCAGTCCGAAGGCAGTGGCAAGAGTAGCCTGGTTGGTTTTTTCCGCTTTGATGATCTCGACCAGGGGCAGCACCGCGACGGGGTTGAAGAAATGGAATCCGACCACCCGCTCCGGGTTCTTTAAGCCGGCAGCCATCTTGGAGACACTCAAAGAAGAGGTGTTGGTCGCCAGGATGGCGCCAGGTTTGATGAAGGCCTCTGCCTCAGCAAACACTTGCTTCTTGATCTTCATCTCTTCGAATACGGCTTCGATCACAAAATCGCAGTCGGCGAAGTCTTTATAGTCCAGAGTCCCTTTCAGCAGGCTGGTCAAATAACGTCCCTGTGCTTCGGGGAGCCTTCCTTTTTCCACCATCTTTTGGAATTCCTGACCGACATAGGCGCAGCCTTTGTCTACAAATTCCTGCTTGATGTCTTTCATGACGACCGGCACTCCAAGCCGATAAATGAAAAGTTGTGCCAGTTGCGACGCCATGAGGCCCGCACCGATGATGCCGACTTTGTTGATCGCTTGGGGTTTTGCATCCGGCATGCCCTTCGGCTTTTTGGCGTAGCGATTGACCAGATCAAATGAATAGATGGAAGCCTTGCATTCCCGTGTTTTGATCAGGTCGCCAAGAGCCTTGTTCTCTTCCTCGAAGCCTTGCTCGAACTCCCACTTGCAGGCGCCTTCGATCAGCTCCAGAGCCCTATACGGCGCGGGCGCAGCGCCGTGCACTTTGCTGTCGACAAAAGCTTTGGCTTTGGTAATGGCGCTTTTGAAATTGCCGGCTGAAACTGCCGGGCGATCCACCTTGACTTTGCCGGCGATGATATCGACCAGGAACTGCAGTGATTCGTCGAGAAACTCCGCGCCATCGAACAATCGGTCTGCAAGCCCCAATTGAAATGCCCGCGGACCGTTGATCATGCGATTCTGATTCAAAGCGTTAAAGATTATCAGCTCAAGTGCCTTCTCGGGCCCAAGGAGCTTGGTGCCGAGGGTGCAGCCTCCCCAACCGGGGATTATTCCCAGAAAACATTCGGGAAAGCCGATTCCCTGCGCACTTTTGGCCACGGTGCGATACCGGCAGTACAGGGCAATCTCCAGGCCCCCGCCCAGCGCGACACCGTTTATGGCCGCCAAGGTTGGAAAAGGCAGGTCCATGATGCGTTTCATGCTGAAGTGCCCGAACTGCCCGATCTGATAGCCCTGCTCGAAGGTGGTGATGAAAGGCACTTCGGTTAGATCTGCTCCGGCGGCGAAAATGTAAGGTTTGCCCGTGAGCATCATGCCCTTTACGCCACCGTCTTTGAGGATCTCGTCAAGCGCTTTATTAAGAGAGCGCAAAGCGGATTCGCTGAAGGTGTTGGGCTTCTTGTAATCGTGGCCGTTGTCCATGGTCACGATAGCGATCTTACCCACGGTTGATTCGTAAAAGCGATTATAGAAACGGGTTACCGGTTCGGCCATGGTTTACCCCCTTTGTTATTCTTTTTTGGTTTTTTTTGCTTTGTTTTGCAGATTTTCCCAAATTGCGGATGCTCCCTGGCCAAGCCCCACGCACAAAGTGGTCAGCCCATAGCGCGCGTCGGGATGTTCGGTGAAAAGGTTTGCAAGATGGGTCACAAGTCGAGGTCCGGATGCCGCCAGAGGATGTCCGAACGCGATTGCTCCGCCCCATGGATTGAGTCTGGGATCGTCGGGGAATTTCAAACCGAATTCTCGCATAAACACAATGCACTGAACGGCAAAGGCTTCGTTCATTTCGATGAAAGCCATGTCATCGATGGTGAGACCTGTGTTTGCAAATACTTTTTTGGTTGCAGGCACCGGTCCGTAACCCATGATTTCCGGTTTTACTCCCGCGTAGGCGTATCCGACCAGACGCATTTGGGGGACAAGGTTGAGCTCTTTGGCTTTGTCGGCCGACATCAGCAACACCCCGCAGGCACCGTCATTAAGCCCGGAAGCGTTGCCCGCCGTAACTTTGCCTTGCACTCGGAAGGGGGTTTTCAGAGCCCGCAAACCTTCCATAGTGGTTTCCGGACGCGGTTGTTGATCCCGATCTGCGACAACCCAGCCTTCTTTGGTATAAACCGTCATGGGCGCGATCATCTTTTGGATTTTGCCTTCTTCATAACCCCTGGCGGTTTTCATTTGTGAATGGTAGGCGTATTCGTCGGCCATTTCCTTGGTGATTTCGGGGAACATATCGTGCAGGTTTTCGGCCGTCTTGCCCATCACCAGAGCATCCTCGGAGACCAGTTTTTCAGTCAGGAAGCGTGGATTGGGATCGGCAGTTGCGCCCATGGGGTGATGCCCCAGGTGTTCGACCCCGCCGGCTATGGCTACATCGCAGGCCCCGAGGGCGATTTCAGAAGCCGCGCTGGTAACGGCGGTGAGCCCACCGGCACACATGCGGTCTACCGAGAATCCTGCACACGATTCGGGAAGACCTGCCAGAATTGCTGAAGTACGTCCCAAGGTCAGTCCCTGGTCCCCTTCCTGAGTGGTCGCTCCCCAAACGTTTTCTTCTACCATCTCGGGTTTTACCTGGGGGTTGCGTCGCAATAGTTCGCGAATTATCCTGACCACCATGTCATCGGCTCTCGTCAGCCAGAAAAAGCCTTTTTCCCCGGCTCTTCCAAAGGCTGTTCTAACGCCGTCAACTACAACCACATCTCTCGCTTTCATGAGAGTTACCTCCTTCGCAAAGTTTAACCTAGAACAAATCCATCCAACGGTACTTCGAGGGGTGACTTGTCGTTATTCATAATGCCTCTGGCTTTTCCGCCCGCCTGGGTGAGAACCTGGTTTATGAAGAACTGAGCCGAGGCGATTTTGCCAAAGTAAAATGCAGCGCTCCGATTTTCCTCAATGAGCTTTTTCTGCGCCCTCTCATCTTTCGCATTATGGTCGCGATAGATTTCCTGCAGCCTTCGGTCCGCGATGTGAGCCTGCCAGAGCAGCATAAAGCCCATCACCACATCGCCAAAAAGATCCAGGTAGGGCTTGGCATAAAGAACGGGAACATGAAACTCATCGGTCATACTTTTGAGGGCAAAGAACTTGGTTGCCTGAACCAGATTTTCCTCGGCTTCCTCATAGATTTGCACCAGATCCCGCAGGCGGAAATTCTTCCGGAATTTGATGAGCATTTCCTGAGTCGTCTTGAGTGCGTTCTTGATCAGTTGACCCCTCTTCATGGCCAATTTACGGCCGATCAGGTCAAGCGCCTGGATGCCGTTGGTGCCTTCATAAAGTGAAGCGATCTTACAGTCTCTCAAAAATTGTTCGACCGGATAATCACTGATGAAACCGTAGCCGCCGTACACTTGAATGGCCGTTTCACACACCCGGAACCCGAGGTCGCTTCCGACCGACTTACAGATTGGGATCAATAGATCAACATGTCCCTGAAACAGCTCTCGCTCTTCGTCGGTTTCTGCAACGCGTTCGCGGTCTATGCAGTAGGCAGCCAGGTGCAGCATTGCCCGCATCGCTTCGGTGCTGCTTTTCATAAACATCAGCATGCGCCTCACGTCAGGATGATCGATGATCGGAACGCGCGGCGCCTCGGCGTTTTTCATCTTTTCTACCGGGGCTCCCTGAAACCGTTCCTTAGCGTACTGCAAGGCATGCAGGTAAGCGGCGCTGCCATGCCCAAGCCCCTGCATTCCGACGAACAGGCGAGCCTCATTCATCATATCGAACATGATCGACATGCCCTTGTTTTCCCGGCCCATGAGGTAGCCCACACAGTCACCGCTTTCGCCAAAATTGAGAGAACACGTCGCAGAACCATGAATCCCCATTTTATGTTCGATCCCTGCGCAAACGACGTCGTTTTCGACCAGATTTCCGTTCTCGTCCACTCGGAGGCGAGGCACCAGAAAAATCGAGATGCCCCGGGTTCCCTTGGGGGCACCTTCGATTCTCGCCAATACCATGTGGACAATATTCTCGGTCAAGTCATGCATGCCGGATGAGATGAAAATCTTTTGCCCCTGGATTTTGAATGTACCATCGGGATTGCGAGTAGCCCTGGTTCGGAGATTGCCCACATCGCTGCCGGCACTGGGTTCAGTGAGGCACATGGTGCCGGCCCACTCCCCGGAGAACATTTTGTACATGTAAATATCCTGCAGTTCCGGGGTGCCGTACTTTTGTAGCAGGCGGGCTGCGCCGTGGGTTAGACCGGGATACATGATGAGTGACCAATTGGCAGCGCTGAAGAATTCCAAAGCTGCATTGGCCAAGACAAACGGCAGGCCCTGTCCGCCCACTTCCGGCGGATCGCTGATGGCCACCCAACCACCCTCGCAATACAGTCTGTATGCTTTGTGAAAAGCTTCGGGAACTCTTACCGTTCCATTTTCGAAACGACATCCCTCCTGATCCCCAATTTTGTTTACAGGATAGAGCTCCTTTTCGGCCAATTTTTCCGCCTGATCGAGCACCATGTCGAATAGTTCTTCGGAAAACTCGGAGTACCTGGGATACTTGCACAATTCCTCTACGTGCAGTTGCTCGTAGAGTACAAATTTTAGGTCTCGTTGATCTGCTAGCAATTTCATGTGACGGCCTCCTATTGTCAGTCTCTCAAGCAGTACGTTGAAGCGTGCACTCCGAACATGCCGGGAGCGCGGGCTTCAGCGCGCTAAGTGCAAATCCTTTAAAATCCATTCATCCACGATCTCGGTTAAGTTGTATGCCGCGCAAAAAAAGGTCCATACTCGGATCCACCAGCGATTCGAGGTCGTAGCGTCTTCCTGCCAGTACCCAGGTAGAAACGATTTCGTCCAGCGTGCCGAAAATGAGACGTTTTATCAGTCCTGCGGGGAGTTCTTTCCGGAACAGCTGCTCCTGTTGTCCTTGTTCGACGATTTCTCCGATAAGATCCAAGTAGCGTTTCAATTCTATTTTTTCGGAATCGTGCATGAATCGACTGCTTTGACGCAATTCGACTTGGAACACGGCTGCCAGGTCCGGATTTGCCTGAAATTCCGCCAGATGCATGCGGATCAGGCATTTGAGCTTTGAAACCGCGTCGCTTCGCTCGCTTATGGCGGCGCGAAAGCGGGCGATGACATCCTGCATTTTGATTTCAAAAATCGAGATGAGCAGATCGTCTTTATTCTTGAAGTAGAGATATATTGTTCCGTCAGCGACTCCGGCCTCTTTGGCGATTTCCGAAACTTTGGATTGGAAGAATCCCTTTTGCGCGAATACCTTCACAGCTGCATCCAGGATCCGTTCGTGCTTGTCTGAACTCTTATTTCGCATGGGTCTCTGCTTCCTAACTGCAGTAGGTTCATTTCACTGAATGAATAATCATTCATTTACGAATTATTTCTTTTCTTGTCAAGCAAAATTCGCTGTGAAAATATATTTTTTGGGTGCGGGACAGCTCTTTGGCAAAATGGGACGATGGATTATGGGAAAAGGGGGAAATTCTCGGCAACCGGGCTTAACTTGATGCATATGGGGCTAAAGCCCGCCGTTATAGGAGAAGTTATCTAACGATTTGTTTCTTCTTCGTGCACTTCGTGGTTTTGAAGCACAAAGTGCAAAAGTGCAGAAACTAACGAAGTTTCATACAAGGAAAGTAGGTTACCGAGGGATTCGCTAAGTTTAGGGAACAATCAAATCGAGAGGGGGAACGATGCAAATCACCTGCTTGGGAGCGGCTGGATGCGTTACGGGTTCATGCTTTCTAGTCGATAACGGACACAAGTATCTGGTCGACTGCGGCCTTTTTCAAGGCGGCAAGCATATGGAAGAAATGAACCGGCAGCCCTGGGGTTTTGACCCCGGCGATATCTCCGCTTTGTTCTTGACTCATGCGCATATCGACCACAGCGGACGCATTCCTAAGCTCGTTAGAGACGGTTTTTGCGGGAAAATATACACCACGCTGCCGTCTGCAGAGCTGTGCAAGATACTGCTGCTCGATTCCGCGCACATTCAGGAGGCCGAGGCAGAGTGGCAAAGCCGCAAGAACCGCAGACGGGGGGAACCCGAGATTGAACCTCTCTACGTCGAAGCAGATGCAGAAGCTTGCTTTCCTCTGTTCGAAGTCATTGCCAACAACCAGGTCGTCAATGTTGACTCTCACTTGAAAGTGCGCTTCCGCAATGCGGGTCACATCCTGGGTTCTTCCATCCTCGAGTTCTGGAGCGAATCGCCCGGGAGCCCATGCAAGGTCGTGTTTTCCGGGGATCTAGGACAAAAGGATCAACTCATCGTGCGTGATCCTTATTCAATTTTCGATGCGGATACGCTTTTCATTGAATCCACCTATGGCAATCGAAACCATAGGTCGTTTGAGGAGAGCAAAAATGAACTCCTGGGCGCAATTCATTACAGCTATCAACATAATGAAAAAGTCCTGATTCCGGCCTTTGCCGTGGAGCGGACCCAGGAAATACTCTATGTTCTCGGGGAGTTTTTCCGAGATAAACTGATTCCTTCAATGCCGGTTTATCTTGATAGTCCCCTTGCCATTGCTGCTACCGAGATATTTCGACAAATGAAAACATTTTATGATGAAGATGCCATTGCCATTGTGAATGAAGGTCATGATCCTTTTGACTTTCCGCAATTGGTTTTGTCGCGCACCTCGGAAGATTCCATTGCGATTAATCAAACTCGCGGACCGGCCATTGTCGTTGCAGGGAATGGCATGTGCACGGCTGGACGAATTAAACATCATCTCAAGCACAACCTCTGGCGGCAGGGATCCTCGCTGGTAGTGGTGGGCTTTCAGGCCAACGGCAGCATTGGGCGGAGAATAATTGAAGGGGCTAAATCGGTTAAAATATTCGGTGAAAAAGTAGTTGTGCGTGCCAAGGTTTTTACTATCGGGGGGTTTTCGGCGCACGCGGGACAATCGGACTTGCTGAATTGGATCGGTCATTTCAGGAATCCAACTATGCAAGTCTATGTCACGCACGGGGAGCGCAATGTCAGCGGAGAATTTGCGGAACTAGTCAATGAGAGATTCCAGCTTTCCACTTATGTACCTGAAATTGGCGATAGTATTCTTATCACCCCTGGCGCGCCGAAAGTTGCTGAAAAGGCGGATAAATCCAAATGGCAACTGGATGTTGCAAAGCTTGTCGAGACTGCCGAAGCCATCAGGAAGTTTCGAGAAGAGTCACCTGAAGCCATGCCGATCGAGGCGGTGCAAGATGTTGAAGAGGAGCTATCGAGAGCACAAGAGCGGTTGGCGGAGATTTTGCGTCAGGCACGCACAAAAAAGAAGTGAGCCGGGTGGAGGAAGCTTGTACAGGCTGTCACTGTCGGGTTCCTGTCCGGGAAGTGTGCGGCGTGAATGCCGTCGAGTAGCGACGCCGGTATCCCATCCCCCTTTTGAATAAAAGGGGGATTTTTAACAATCCGAGGTTTGTATAACTGGCAGGCAGTAGGCAGTAGATGGTTGGGTTGAGTCACGTGCTTCATGTGGCGAAACCCAACGGCTACTTTGCTGGGTTTCGTCCCTCAACCCGGCCTACTGAGGCTGCTGCCTTGCTACAGCCTCTGCAGATACATTTGTATGTTTGAGTGAGCATTCTCCGGGGCGGCAAGAAGGTGTTCTCCTATTCTTTGACCGTCCAGGTAATCGTTCAAGAAAAAGTCGGATCCATCGAGTTTACATATCTTACCGCCGGCAGCCTTGAGAATTATTTGTGCCGCCGCGAGATCCTGATAGGAGACATTGGCGACCAGAGCAGCTTCGGCTCGGCCGTGGGCCACATAGCAAAGATGTGCGGCCGTGCAGCCGAGGTTTCGAATTTTTCCGGGAAAAGTTGACCGATATTGGTTGTGAAATCTGGAATAAGTCAGAAGAACGCTCTCATTGCTGATTTCATCGGATTCGGGAACGTGGATCGGGGTTTGACCAAAATGCGCCCTCTGGCCCGCTTGCGCGTAGTAGGAGTCACCGGTCACCGGCATATAAAACATGCCGAAAATGGGCCAAAAATTTTCATACAGGGCCAGTGATGTTCCCCAGATCGGAATGCCGGTCTGGAAATTAGCCACACCATCCAGCGAATCGTAGATCCAGAGATATCCTTCTTCACCGTGAGTGTATTTCTGGGCAGGCATTCCGTCGCCGAAAATTTTGTGTTCCGGGAAGGCTGCATTCAATTGGCTCCTGAACAGGTCTGCGAGGCGCAGTTCAGCTTCAGTGACCAGATCGGTGTCAAATCTGACCGCAGTATCCCCCTTTCCGTAGAACTTAAGAGCCTCATCGCCAACCCGCCGCAGGACCTCCATTGCGAACCGCGCCAGATCCTCAAAATTGGGACTCCCTGAATACTCCATTTTCCCTCCTTTGTTGATTTAATAGTTTAATATGTAAGGCGTTGTTACCCATGTTATTAGACAAATAGAAAGAGTGCACGAACAATCCGCGTTGCATAGACCTCAACCATTTTTTCTTAAAGGAATCGTATCATTTTTACAATTATTCTTTTCTTTTCTACCTAAGCCTATACAATTTTATAGTTCAAAATTCAGAGGTGGTTTCTAGGAGCAGGTCCGGGAATGCCTTTTTTGTCATTTCGAGCTGAAGACGAGAAAGCTTTTGGGCGAAGAATGGCTCATTTTAAAGATTTCTCATTACGCCAAGGAGTGATTCGAAATGACAAAAGAATATTTTTCAGACCGCCTCTAAGTTCGTGTTTACCTCTGTAAAATTTTGTAAGGAGATTCGTGTCCGATGGGGAAGATTTTGGCTGTTTACGGAAGTCCGCGGCGTACAGGAAACACGGCTTTGCTGCTGGGGCAATCTGTTGCTGGTGCAATTGAGGCGGGAGTTGAGGTTGAGGAAATAGTGCTGCGCGATCTGAAGATATCGCCTTGCCTTGAACTTTATGGCTGTAAGGAAGATGGCCGTTGTGTCATCCGAGATGACTTTCAAAAAGTATACGACCAGTTGTTGGCTTGCCGAGGTTTGATGCTGGCATCGCCAATGTTCTTTTACACGGTCAGCGCCCACACCAAGATCCTTATGGATAGGTGCCAGTCTCTGTGGGTCAAAAAATATTGGATCGACCAGGTGCCTTACGGGCAGTGGGAGACCAAGCGCCTTGGATTATTCATATCGGTTGGAGCGACCAGGGGGAAAAAACTATTCGACGGGGCGCTTCGAACCGTTCGCTATTTTTTTGATGTTTTGGATATGCAGCTATGGCGAAGCCTGCTTTACAGGGGGCTGGATTTTGAAGGTGATGTGCTCAAACACCCCGAGTACCTGCAGGAAGCCTTCCAGGCGGGAAAAGACCTGGCCCGGGCTGTCGCTGATTTACAGCGTACGTAAGGTGACTCGATGAAAAGAAATTCTGCAGCCGACTCGTCGTCAAATTCCTCCGGTGGCATTCATCCGCACGATACCAGCCCCTGGTCGGCAGTCGCTGTCATTTTGCCCTATCTGAAGCGTTACGCGACCAGAATAATTGTGGGTTTCCTGGCACTCATTTCGGTCGATTTTCTGCAGCTTTGGATTCCACGAATTATAAAAAATGCGGTTGATGATCTGCAAATGGGGGTTGCCACATCGAATAAACTCTTGGTCTACGGTGGGTACATTATTGCCATTGCCTTGGCAATTGCGGCTCTGCGCTTCATCTGGCGGAAATTGCTACTGGGGTTTTCGCGATTGCTCGAAATGCATCTAAGAAACCGCATGATTTCGCACATCTTAACGTTGGATAAGACTTTTTTCCAACGCATGACAACGGGCGAGATTATGGCATTGGCAACAAACGATCTCTCCTCCGTGCAATTGGCCACCGGCATGGGTATGGTGGCCGCGGTCGATGCGCTTTTTATGGGAATGGCGGCGATAGGTTTCATGGCTTTCATCGATTTACGTTTGACCTTGATAGCTGTGGCGCCCATGCCGTTCCTTGCCATTCTTACCCGGTTTCTTTCCTCCCGACTGCACCGCCGATTTAAAAGAGTTCAAGAACAATTCTCAACGCTGACGGAGTATGTAAGATCAACTTTCAGTTCCATTAGGCTGATCAAGGCCTATAATCAGGAAAAAGAGCAGGCCGAAAGATTTAACAATTTGGGTGAGACCTACGTCCGCAACAATCTGCGACTTGCAGCAATTTACGGTACGCTGTTCCCTTTGTCTGGTTTAATCGGTAACTTAAGTCTTTTCCTAGTGCTTTTCTTCGGTGGTCGAATGGCTATCAACGGTACGATTACTGCCGGCGACTTCGTCGCTTTCATTACTTACCTGTTTATAATGACGTGGCCGATGATGGCTTTGGGCTGGGTTTCAGATCTTTTTCAGCGGGGTGTAACGTCGCTCGATCGAATTAATGCCTTGCTGGAAGAGCGACCGACTCTCAAAGCTCCCGAAAATGTGAAGTTCTCCTCACCCGTCAGGGGGACTATAGCTATAAAAAATTTATCATTTAGCTACCCGAATCAACAGCGACCGGTTCTAAGAAATATTTCGCTGAACATACGGCAAGGTCTTTTTCTGGGTATCGTCGGCCGTACGGGGGCCGGGAAAAGTACTCTATGCAGTCTTTTGGCAAGACTTTATCCGGTGCCCGCCGGTCGAATCTTATTCGACGATATGGATGTAAACCGGCTTTCTCTGGAAGCAATACGCGGCGCCATTGCCTATGTCCCTCAGGAAGTTGTTTTGTTTTCGGAAAGTGTTGCATTCAATATCTCCATGGGGAGAAAAGACGCGACTCAGGAAGAGATAGAAGAAGTGGCGCGGGCGGCCGCCATTCACGAGGAAATCTTAGCCATGAACAACGGTTATCAGACTAGGATCGGTGAACGCGGTGTTAAGCTGTCCGGCGGACAGCGCCAGAGATTGGCTATCGCCAGGGCTTTGCTGCTGGATCGGCCCATTATCATCATCGACGACGGACTTTCTGCCGTGGATATGGAGACCGAACACGCCATAATTGAGTCCATCGCTTCCTATCTGAAGGGGCATACATGCATCATCGTTTCGCACCGGCTGGCACCATTGGCTGATGCAGATGAAATAGTAGTAATGGAAGAAGGGCGCATCGCAGAACGCGGGACTCATTCTCATCTTTTAGAGAAGAGCGGTTTTTATGCAACCATCTATCGTCAGCAAACGAGCACTTCGGGCTCTTTAAGATAGCGAGTCGGGCTGATGCAACATAGCTACGGATATTTTGAGGAAGATCAACTTGGCCAGTTCGGCAGCGTGAGGCTTTGGCGGCGCCTGTTCGGATTTATCGCGCCGTATTGGAAGTGGGTGTCGCTGGCGGTTTTTCTTTCCTTGATCGTTACGGCGGCCAGCCTTGCTCTGCCGCGGCTCATACAGTTGGCGATGGACGACTACATTCTGAAGGCGCAGCTGCCCCTGGAACAGCGAACATCAGGTCTTCTTTACTTAGGTTTGATTTTCTGCGGGATCATCCTGATCGGTTTTGTCACTAATTTTCTGCAAGTAATTGTGCTCGAATGGGCGGGGCAGAGGATCATGCATTCCATGCGGCAGAACCTTTTTGTCCATCTGCAGTGGCTTAATTTGTCTTTTTTTAATGCTCACCCTGTCGGAAAACTGGTCACGCGCCTCACCAACGACATCCAGAATATGTATGAGATGTTTACTTCAGTCATCGTTACTTTGTTCAACGATGGCTTGAAGCTGATCGGCATCCTGGCCATTCTTTTCTGGATGAACTGGCGTTTGACCTTAATTCTGAGCATCATGCTTCCGGTCATGCTGATCGTCACCCTTTTGTTTGGACGACTGGCCAGGGATGCCTTTCGAGAAATCCGTACCAACCTCGCCCGGATTAACGCGTTTATCCAAGAGGCGGTTTCAGGCATCTCTATCATACAGCTGTTTCTGCGGGAGAAGGATACGCATGACAAATTTATCGATTTAAACCGAATTTACTACCGCTCAACTATCTACCAAATACACATTTTCGGTTTTTTCATCCCGTTGATCGAGGTGATGAGCTCGATTTCAATGGCGCTCATTATTTGGTACGGAGGGCGCGAGATCATACAGGATCATATGACTCTGGGAATTCTTACAGCCTTCATTTCCTATATGAGGCTTTTCTTCCAGCCCATACGAGAGCTCTCGCAGAAGTATTCGATTGTCCAATCGGCCATGGCTTCTGCCGAAAGAATCTTTCAGCTCCTTGAGACTCGAGACATGCTGCCGGTTCAATCGAATCCTATTGTATTGGAGGAACTCGACGGGACAATCGAATTCAAAAATGTTGATTTTGAATATGAATCCGATCATCCTGTTATAAGGGATCTTTCTTTCCGGGTTGACCCTGGCGAGACCCTCGCTTTGGTGGGTGCGACCGGTTCCGGGAAAACTACGATCATCAATCTGCTGGAAAGATTTTATGATCCCGATGAAGGTGAGATCAGACTGGACGGGATTAATCTCAAACACTTTGATCCTCAGTGGTTGAGGGACCAATTAGGGCTCGTGATGCAGGATGTCTTTATTGTGCCGGGTACCATGAAGGATAACATCCTGCTCGACTTGCAGGTTGAGACCGAACAACTTGACAGGCTCGTGCAATTGTCTCAGCTGTCAGGGCTGGTCGATAGTCTTCCCGATGGGCTTGAAACAAGGATTGGCGAAGGTGGGATGGATCTTTCCGCAGGGCAGAAGCAGCTTTTGGCGTTTGCTCGGGTGTTGGCGAGGAACCCGTCCATCTTAGTTTTGGATGAGGCCACTGCTAATGTGGACAGCGAAACGGAAATGCTCATAGAGCAAGCTATTCAAGCCGCCTTGGCCAATAGAACCAGCATCGTGATTGCCCATCGGCTGTCAACCATCAAAAGGGCAGACCGAATTCTGGTGATGGATCATGGCGCAATTGTCGAGCAGGGAACCCACGAAGACCTCATGTCACAGGAAGGTTTGTACTACCACCTTCAAACTCTGCAAAATGATGTGCACCGCAATGGGATTGTTATGTCGGAAACTTCCTGATGAGAATTGACGATTACTGTTCTTCTGTGCCGCTGACAACGGGTCCGCCGGAACCAATCCAGGCCAGCATCCCCCACACCAGATAAGATACATTCTTGAAGCCCCGTTTGTTGAGGAGGTAAGCAGCAACAGCGGATCTGTGTCCCGACATGCAAATGATAACAACCGGCTTGTCCAAATCATCGGCCGGTAATTGTTCAGGGTTGTACAGAAGGGAAGGGTAATTTTTTGATCCTTCGATGCGAAAGAATTTGTATTCAAATCCAGTTCGCACATCTACCAGTAAAGGAGGGTCGCCCTGCTCAGGATTTAAATTCTCCTTCAGACGAGCGGGGAAAAGAGGTTTGACGCCTGTCAGCCACCATGCCAAATCCCACACCAGAATAAAGACGACTATCAGAGTCAGGACTAAATACATTAGCTTAAACCTTTCCCAAACGTCAGATCCATGAGTTCCTTCCGGATCAGAATTCCCATGAGCGTGCACGAAAATGCCGTTTTGGTCATTTCGAATCACGCCTTGGGGTGATGAGAAAACTGTTGAGAACTCCTTGCTACAAAAAGGATTTCACTATTGGGATAAGCATAATGATCAACGGCGCGATGACAAGTGCGGGCAGAAAATTGGCTAATCGAATTTCCTTCAAGTTGAGCAGCTTAAGCCCTATGCCTACGATGATAAGTCCTCCGGTGGCGGTCATTTCGACAATCATGGGCTTGGTGAGGATTTTGTCAAACATTCCTGCGAACAAAGTGATGCTGCCCTGGTAGAGGAGGATTGAGAAAGCTGAAAAGGAGACCCCCCAACCGAGACTCGCGGAAAAAGCGATGGAGGCAAAGCCATCCAACATGGATTTCACGGTGAGAAGCGAATAATCCCCGGACAGTCCGGCCTGGATAGAGCCGAGGATCGCCATGGGGCCGACACAGAAAACCAAACTGGCTGTAATGAAAGCTTCGCTGAACTTACTGGCCTGTCCTTTTGACAGCTTGGACTGCAGGAAATAGCCTAGTTTATCAATGCCATCGTTGATATGCAGAATCTCACCGACCAACCCCCCGCAAAGCATCGCGGCCAGAAGTACCAGAATATTTTTAGTTTGCAGAGCCATCTGCAGACCGATAAGGCTGGTAACAAGACCCAATCCATGTACTACAGTATTGCGCAGGTTTTCCGACAACCTTGAACCGACTGAAATCCCAAGCAAGCTTCCCGCGAGTATAGCTGCAACGTTAATGAGTGTCCCGATCATGTGCTTTGTGCTTTCCTATCAAACGGCGCGTGACGCGTCTGCACTGGCCTCCAGGGCGGCAACTCTTTCAAACAAAGGCGGGTGCGAGTAGTTGAATTTGACGTAGAGAGGATGCGGACTAAGATTGGATAAATTGTCGGCCGCCATTCGCTTAAGAGCGGTCGCGAGCCATTGTGGATTCTTCATCATCTGCACGGCGCAAGAGTCCGCCTGACGTTCGAAACGTCTTGAGATATTCATGTAGAAAGGCTTCAGAAAGTAACCTGCCTTTTGCCAGAGAATAGCGATGAAAAATAAACCGATATAGGGTTCCTGAGTTTCAAAACCAAAGGTTGAGTATAGCAGTGGCCAACGCATTAGTTGGTAGGTTATGAAGAAACCTATCAGCATGGAGCCGGCGAACAAAAGAAGCTGCTTAAGGATATGTCGTTTTTTGTAATGACCCGCTTCATGAGCTAGTACCGCAAGGACCTCATTGTGCGGGTGAGACTCGATCAATGAGTCGAACAGCACAATTTGCTTGGTTTTGCCGAGGCCGGTGAAATAGGCATTCGTGTGACGGCTTCGAAAGGTTGCGTTCATCTGCAAGACCTTCTTCACTCTGATGCCGTTTTCCTCCATCAGTCTTGTGATTTTTTCGGCTAATAGTTCGTCTTCCAAAGGAGTAAATTTGTTGAAGAGGGGCGCGATGGCAATAGGATAAAGCACGGCAATGATTATCTGCACTAAACTAACGAGGAGAAATCCCCATACCCACCAGTATCTTGGCGAGCTTTTTATGGTCCAAAGAATCAGAATCAGCACCAAGGATGATAAAATCAGTGATAATAATCCGGACTTGACATGATCAAGCAGCCAGATCTTGAGTGTTGATTGGTTGAATCCGAATTTTTCCTCAAGCGCGAAAGTATGATAGTAATCAAAGGGTAGGTCAAAAATATAAAGAACCATGCCGGGCACCAAAAAAAACAGTAACCCCGACAGCATAAATGGGACGGACTGTTCTGTCAGGAGCCATGCTAATGCCGGCATGGCTCCCGACAGTAACACTACCAGCAAGAGAAGGTCTGAGGTGAGTGACCTGTCTGTGCTCAGACGACTCCGCAGAAAAGTGTAAGCATTGATCTTAGACAGTCTGGCTGCATCTATAAAACCATCAAACGAAGGCGGCACTTGATTCCTTCGTTGGGCCAAATATTTCAAATTCAGCTTTTCGAGGCCGAGATCAAAAAAAGTCTGAAAAAGATAGACTGCCAGAAAAAAAATTAGAAACAGGTTCATTGCAATCATTATCGGTTTGGAAGACTCCGTGGTTTTGTGCATTTGAATGCGTTGATATTTCGAGTCGTTGCTTTCTATAGATGCATTGCTGGAATAATTCAAGCCTATTCGGGCGGGAAATGGAGATCCGGAAAGCATAAGGAGATTGAAAACTGATGGGCTGACATTGATTTCCATTCCCCTCGAAGGTATATTGAATAATTATAAAAACATGATGAAAACCATGAATAACCGATGTGAAAGGAGTAAAAAAATGCCCGTATGGAAATGCAACAACTGCGGCAACACCATCGACGTTGCATCACCACCCGAAACATGTCCTTCATGCAAAGAAAGATGCGAATTCGTGGACGTCTCCTGCTACATTCCGGACTGCGGGGGGCCGGAGGCGGGAACAGTTAATCCTCAGGTCTATGAAGAAAGCTACAAATCCGACAAAAAGTAATTGTGCTGCAGCGTCATCAATTGAACCATTCCTGCAATTCCTATCCGATTCACAGAGATCGCTGTTTCAAAAACCGGCGTTCTCTGTGAGCCTCACTATGCTTTCCATCCCCGTCCGTGGTTCCTGCATGCTCCCCGCCCAGTACTCGATATTTCGTTGGGTAGTGTCATTTCGAGCGGCAGCGAGGAATCTTTTGGGTATACGCATCAATTAAGATTCCTCGTCGTCGCGCTAACAGCGTGACTCCTCGGAATGACAGCGCGCGGGTAAGCGCTTAATTTAGGTGACAGTACTTTGAAATCGCTGTCTCACCTCGCTTGTCACTACTCGCTTCCATGCTTAAACATTGTAAATAGATGATTATCAAATTCTATCTGAAGGGAGGTTGAAGCAATGAAAGACAAACGCAGTTTGCATCTGAAGGTACAAGAGCTGTGCGACTGTTTTGCTACATCGGATCCGCTAAGGGAGATGTCTCTGGTGGAAAAGGAGGTAGATAAAGCAGAAGGTGCTTTGAAATGGGTAGCTTTGGCGGTCCTGCACGGGATCAATGACAATGCCAAGAAGATTACCGTAACCAAAACGAAGGACGGCAAAGTAAAGGTAGAAGGTAAATATTACGTATCCGAGCTGCCCTCTCCAGGTAACGAAGTCGGCAATGAAATTTTCGAGGTGGTTAAGGGCGTCACTCACATGGAAGGTGAAGGGGGCAAAATGCCTTTAGCCTTGGGAGTCAGAGACAGCAGTATTCAAGTGGAGATAAAAGTGGGAAACGATGGTGACGGAGAATCTGTAAGCATCAAATTCCCAAAGACCAAGTAAACCAGGTGAGTATCATTGGGCTTGATAATTCATGGGAATCTGCTAAGTTGGAATACCGATAGACGGAAAGAATGATACGGTTCGGGCCGATTCGTCCCAAAATATGCCATTAAAAATTGGACGAGTCGGCTGTTATTAATTGGAAAATAAGAGATGCCTATGAGAAGAGCTGTTTATCTTTCGCTGATTGCGTTTGTGGCCGTGAGTGTCGCCGTGCCGGTTTTTGCTTATGCCGAGGTTGAGGCGCCGCATGAAATTGCCGGTTTCAGGCTGCAGGATAACGTCGATTTGTATCGAGACAGGATTGAGAAGAATACTGCTGCCGCAATCCGTGATATGGAATACTTGGGAGAAGTGGACGTAATTCCTCCAGCCGGCTTTAAGAGCGGTTACTTGGTGTTCGGAAAATGCGCGCATCCGGGGCGTATAGTGAGAATCAGCATGAAGTATGCGGATTCCAGCAAAGAATTATTCGATAAATTACTTGCCCGTTTTAAAGAAGAGTATGGAGAACCCGCAGAGTGGCGAGGGGATCCTTTTCACGTATATGTTGCTTGGAAATGGTCGTTCGTGGATAAGGATAACAACAGAATCAGCATGATTTTACAGCACTATAGCGGTGACGAAGATGTCTACAAGAATGGCAACTCGGTGAAGCTTTCGATGTTTGAACTCGTAGAGCAAGAAGAGAAATGTTACGACAAGAAACACCCACAAGCTCAAGAGACGACCCGCGAGAAATCTAAAAAGCAAACCCAGGTAGACTTTACCAAGCTGATTCCGGGCCCTTGATTCCAGGGATCTTCACGTATGGTTAGATTAGCTGTGCGGTAGCCGCCATCCATGTCCCCCCAATGTTATGCCAAGCGCAACGCAATGTGATCAAACGCAGAATAGCGGTGCATGGTTGGAAGTAAATAATGGAGGTTCCCTCCTCAAAATAGAGGAAATGGCCGGGTGCCTTCTGAATTCTTTATCCAGATATTGTCTAACCAGTCCTCGGTGCCAGCCTTTTGGATGAACGAAGCCCGTGTAAAGCGAAAGATCACCCTCGTATAGCAATTCAGTGTCGAGTCCTTTTGTGTCGGGACCGTAAACGGGCAGGTTGAATATGGCAAGGTTCAAAAAATCGATCTGTTCAGCGTGTGCGACGGTAAACTGAAGAGTCCTTCTTGCTGCGTCCAGTGTTTCGGAGGGCGTTCCGAAAAGCAAGTATGCATAAGTTGCAATTCCCGCCGCTTTTAACGTTCTAAGGGCTTTGGAAGCGGTTTCAAGATTCACTCCCTTCTGCTCGCAATCAAGCACTCCCTGGTCTCCTGATTCCAACCCCAGTTTCAGCATAACGCAACCCGATCGCCTAAGTGCTTCACAAAAATCTCGATTTGTTAAGTGGCTGGTAATCCTGGTAAAGCCATACCAGGGTGCTCCCGTGGGATTTTGACACATGGCTCTCATAAGCGTAGGACTGATAGCGTTATCCAGCAGGTGAATCAGCACCGGCCTGGTTTGCGCTGACAGTACCCGGAGGTCATGGATTACCTCATCGGCGGGAACAGATGAATAAGGATTTTTTTCAGCCTGTTCCGGGCAGAAGGAGCATTTGTTCCAGTAGCATCCGCTTGACGCGCTGTAAGGTAAAATGGCGCCGGGAGAGAAATAATCGCAGATGGGCAGGCGGGTGTAGTCAGGCCAAAAATTATTTTCCCTGCCTGGTTCCAGACCCAGAAAAGATAGCAATGGATCCTCGCCCGGCCCTGCTATCATATGATCGACCAAACCGTCAAAGGGATTGACCCAGCCCGGTTTTCGCATCCAGGAAGTGATAAGTCCACCACCGGCGATCAGCGTAAGGTCTGGAAAACGCCGCTTCAAAAATCCAATCATGGCAAAGGTGCATAAAGCCTGGCTCAGAAAATTCAAAGAAAATCCGACAACCTTCTTTGGCTTCTCCTCCAGAAGTTCAATCAGCTTCCGACTGAAATATGGAAAAAAAGGGTTCTCCTCAGGTTTTTCGGCGGCCTCCAAAAGATCGCTGCTGCGCAGTGGGGAAAGCCTTTGGTGCTGATAGTTGGTCAGACTTACACGAACCGCCACGGATGGCGAGGACATCTCCAGTACTCGGTTCAGATCAAGCACTGTACGTTTGTAACGATCGAGATTCCGATAGGTTTGTCCATCCTTCAAAGAAACCAGATTTCTATGGGTATTGCGATAGGCACGCGCAGTCCATCGATCCGAGGCTTCTCCAGGTTTTTTTATTAGATAAAGGAGACCTTCAAGATTTGCATCGAGCAGGTCGCATTCCACTCCATAGGTCCTCAACGTTCCCGCAAGCCTGGCTATCCCCGCCGGAGGTTCACTCGGTTTTGTCACTGGGGGGTGTATAAGAAGCATGAGTCCTCAGATTTTCAACGAAGGCTTAGTAAAAGTTGTAACAAAGGGGCAGTGATTATGATTTACAGTTCATCCAGGTAATTACTCCCTCCCAGTTGATGCATTTGCCGAAGTATCCAACGCTGTCGATAGCGTACATGGCCGGAAGGTTTGGTGACAGAATACCTTTCCGGGTTGGGCAGAACGGCGGCGAGAAGCGCGGCTTGCTGGCGACTTAGTCGGCTGGCCGGAACATGAAAGTAGATTTCAGAGGCTGCTCCCACACCAAATATCCATTCGCCCATCTGTGCGATATTTAAATATACTTCTAATATTCGCTGCTTACTCCAGATCATTTCAATCAATATAGTAAAATAGGCTTCCAAGGCCTTTCTGAAGTAGCTCCTTCCAGACCATAAAAACAAATTCTTGGCTACTTGCTGGCTGATCGTGCTTGCACCCCGCAGTCGTTTGCCTTTTTTGCTCTGATTCCAGGCCTTCTCGATGGCTTGCAAATCGAATCCGGAATGGTTTGGAAAATTTTGATCTTCCCCGGCTACCACAGCAATTTTTGCATAGGACGAGATCTCGTCGTAATCTATCCATTGATAATGGACTTTTTTGTCTGATCCGGACGACAGCATATCAGCCAGCATTTTCTGAATCATGAAAGAGGAAGTCGGAGGTGCGACCCATCTCAATAGAAGAACGAAAGCAAGAGATGCAAAGAATGCTGTAAGGAAAAATTTGACTCCAAACTTCAGGACCCAAGTCAGTCGAGCTTGTACTGTTTGGCTATCCTGCTTTTTATGCGTCTGTAAATTATTGTTTTCTGTTTTCCTCCAGTCTTCCTCGCTCCCACTTGCCAAAGTTGATCCTCTCTCAGGTACGGTAAGATTCCCCGCTACTTAAGTTCAATATGTTTTTCTTCGCCGAAATTGAAAGTTCGGTAGTCCCCATAACCTTGATTCAACGCCACTGATACGGGCATCTGTTTGCTTGTCGGTCCCCAATGTTGAATTGGACCGGGACTACTAAATAAATCTGCATTAGCCCATTCCTCGCGGTTTTGGGCAAACACTTTAAACGCCGGCGAAGAGGTGTCCACCAGATCTTTGGCTATGACTAATTCTTCTTTCCCTTTGCGCGTTTCACATGCGATCAGACCGGATATAGGGAGAGCCAAGACTCTACCGCCTTTGTCGAAATCCGTTACAGATGCCATGTAGCCGGTTTTTTCAGCCAGCACAAGTGATCCTGCAGCCAACCCTAAATTGAATGTAAAAGCGGCATCGAATGCGGTCGGTTTTGCACTGCGCCCCTCATAACCGAAAAAATGGGACTGAGTCGCGAAGCTTGCGGCTTTGAATTTTCCAAGCTGCGCGGTGGTAGCATCAATTTTTCCTTCGCCTTCTCCAAAGAACCTGTCCGTATGGCGCTTAAGCTGCGACATCCTGTATCTGATTTTTTCGATTAGGAGCTTTTCCGTTTCAATTTGGGATACCTTGACATTGCCGTGGTCATCTCTGTCCAAAATGAGCATTTCCTCAATCTCATCGGGAAGAGAAGCCATCAGCTGTGCCGACTGCGGTGTCAACAGAGGGTAGATATACTCCTGCTTGTTCTTGAGGGTGGGAAGATCCCTAATGTCTCTCTCATATTCGGCAAGAACAAAGTTGAGCTCGTGGATAAGGGTTCTCATTTCCGGAATGAACTCAATCAGCCCTTCCGGAACGAGCACGACACCATGGTTGATGCCTCTTATTCTACGTTTGGCAATGATATCCGAAACATATTCCACGACATCTTCAAGGGACATGTTCTTTTCAGCCATCTCCTCGGAGATGAGAGTAACCGCCGGCTTGGTCTGCAATGCGACCTCGAGTGTGATCTTGCTGGCGGTTCGTCCCATCAATTTGACAAAGTGATAATATTTAACCGCCGAAGCGGCGTCTTGCGTCAAATTTCCGGCAAGTTCCGAGTAAACTTTGGTAGCGGTATCAAAACCGAATGAAATGGGGAGATATTTTCCCACTGCCATATCTCCGTCGATGGTTTTGGGAATGCCGACAACACTGCAGTTAACCCCCTCGCGCAAAAAATATTCCGCAATGTAGGCTGCGTTGGTATTTGAATCGTCACCTCCAACGATGATCAATCCATCCAGCTTATTTTGCAGGGCGGTTTCTTTGACTTTTGCGAACTGTTCGGACGTCTTCACTTTGGTCCTGTCCGTCCCAAGAAAATCGAAGCCGCCGGTATTAATGATCTCTCCAATCTGTTCATTGCTAATTTCAAACAGATCACCTTTTATCAGGCCCTTAGGCCCTTTCTTTATCCCCAGCAAAGTATTGCCGGAACCCAAAACCGCCATCAAACCGGCCAGTACATTGTGTCCTCCCGCTGCCGGTCCACCGGAAAACAGCACTGCGACTCTCTTTCCGTTTACACGTTGAGAACTATCGGTTGGAGTGGCCTGCAAAACGATATCCCTACTTTTTTCGATGGATCGCGTAAATTCTTTGGATGTCCGACCATGGTCTTCGCACTGAAATATCATATCGGTTTCTTTGAAGGTTGCCGGCATAATGCTTCCGTCCCCTCCGATAAAAACCGAACAGACGGGGATAGGTAATTTTCTGATCTCGTCTTCGAAGATGGAGTGCTTGCCCGCCGTATTATGAAATTGAATTGATGAGTTGGAAGAAACGTTGGATCGATCAGATGCCATCTTGAAGCTCCTTATTAGTCTGAAATATTGCCAAGTTGGCGGTTACTTAACTGTGTGTCATCCTCAAACCTGAACGTCCCGTCCGCTAGGAAGACCCAGCAAAGGCTTATAAATCTCACAACAAACTTTGGAAGCAAGGATAAGCTCCGACTCACCGGGAGTTCGCCTCCAGCTATCGATTTTTGAAGCATATATTGTGACAATACATTAGTTATGTTTCAAGAAAATATGAAGAATTTTCAATATTACCCCGAAAAGCAGCGGGGCTCCTGCCTGTCAGGAATTTTTCGAGAGTGCATCACTGGCGATAAGATAGAAATGGTCCGGTTCGAGACTGAACCGGACCATTTGTGACTTGCGTTGGAACGTTCTTATTTGATTTTTACAGGGGGAGTGCCCGCTCCAATCAGAGGCAATGCCTCATCCACCTTAAAAAAGACTAAGAACAAAGGCCCTCGCTGTGACTCGCTGTCCGACGGATATTCTTTGCGGCGTAATGAGTAGAGCAGTTCTGTATCCTGTTCTTCCCGCAGCTTAGTCAAGAAAAGCCGAACACCTTTGTATCCTCCACCTTCCTCTATGAAAAGGTAGGCCGCCCGTGGATTGGAGTGAAGATTATGGTGGGTCAAACGATCTCTCATTATAAACGCTACCGTATTATCTTCCATCACGTGGGGAGTCGCATAAATGGCAATATCAACTTTGCCGGCAGCATCAGCGGTTGCCATTACCCCATGTCCTCTTTTATCCGCAAAAAACTCGCCAATATTCATCGAAACTCCTCCTTATTGTTCTCCTCAAAATGAATTCAACTTCCCATTCTTTGCAAATCGAGCATATTGCAACTTAAACTTAATTTTAGCGATTCTATCGGCTGCGTAGCAACTCATGCAGGCGCTCTCTGTCATTCCGAGCGGCAGCGAGGAATCTTTTGGTACACGTATCAATTAAGATTCCTTGTCGTCACGCTAACAGCGCGACTCCTAGGGATGCCAGTGCGCGGATAATCGCTGAATTTAAATTAAATTAATCACTGTTCATGAAAATGGGAGAACCCTGCTGTGATTTATGCTGCTCGCCCCTGGTTCAAAAGAACCATCGGCAACTCCGACTGGCACGCGCGTTTCCGATTGGTGACGAGTTAGTTCTCCTCCGGCAGCTCCCTATCCCTAGAGGGAGAGGTGCGGGATGATGGTGAAAACATTGAAAATTCAGAGTCTTGTCAAACCTATCCCCCTTGAGGAGGAGAGGCACCCGGAGTTTCCGGATGGAGACGGGCTAGTTTTGTTTGTAGAAAAATTCTCCTTTTGCAGCCATCTCAATGAGGATTGCTGCTGGCTTAAAACGACCACCTTTCCGGTCGGCCCATTTTTCAAGATCGGCAACGATCTGTTTGATCCCTGTCTTATCCATGTGACGAAAAGGTCCGCCCAGAAAAGGAGGGAATCCAAGACCCAAAACGGCTCCGACGTCGCCGTCCCTTGGACTGTCGATGATTCCATCCTGAAAACAGTGAGCAGCCTCATTCATCATGATCAAAGAAAGGCGCGCTTCTATTTCCGTCTCATCTACTTTTTCTCGATTTCTTCCCCCGAAGAAACGATATATTTCCTTGTTCACCGGCTTCGACAATCGAATACCGGGCAGATGTCTCAGCTCCTGCCGCCAGGTCGATGAATACTGATAGAAGCCGCGTCCGTTCTTTCGCCCGTGGTAGTCTTCCTTAAGCAGCAACTGCAATCGATTGTCATTAGGGAAACCGCGGTCACTAAAAAATTCTCGAAGATCTTCCGAAACGTGAGCGGCTACTTCGATTCCCACCTCGTCCAAGAGTTTGAGGGGGCCAACCGGAAATCCAAACTTGCGCATCACTTCATCTATCTGATCTATCTCAGCCCTCTCATGCAATAACATCATTGCTTCCTGTATATAGGGAGACAGAATTCGGCTGGTGTAAAAGCCCGGTCCATCTTTTACCACGATCACGGTCTTGCCCTGCTTTTGGCCAACTGAAATTGCGGTTGCTTTGACCCAATCGGGGGTATCCTCTCTCACTACGATTTCCAGCAGAGGCATGCGCGGTACGGGTGAGAAGTAGTGCATCCCGACGACCATCTCCGGGCGACTTGAAGCAGAAGCAATTCTGCTGATGGGAATAGCGGAAGTGTTGGAGGCAAAAATAGATTCGGGATCGGCATGTTCTTCGACTTCCTGCAAAACGCGATGCTTTAGATCCAAGTCCTCGAAAACGGCTTCAATAAAAAAATCCATTTTGGTGAACGACTCATAATCTGTCGAGGGAAAAACTCTGGAGTGAGCCTGATCGCGATCAACCGGGCGCCATTTGTGTTTTTTTACTCGACCGTCAAATTCGTTCCAAATTTCCTTCATTCCTTGGGCTAGATGTGCCCAGGAAACATCTTTTAAGATCACTCTCAGACCGTTTTTGGCACTCACCGAGGCGATCCCGCTACCCATTAGTCCGGCTCCCAAAACTCCTACCTTGCGAACCGGTTTTGCTTGGTCTGCAAGAGGATTCTTTTTGAGTGCGTTAGTGGCGAAAAACAGTTGTCGAAGCGCCTTCGATTGAGGAGAGTGAACCAATTGTTCGAAAGCCTCTGCTTCTGCTTCGAATCCTGCTGATAATCCTTGTGAAACCCCCGTTTCAACGCAATCGAGAAGAAGTTCCGGTGCGGGGTAATTGCCGCGGGTTTTGCTCAAAACTCTATTGCGCGCAATGCTAAAAAAGATCCATCGGACGGGTTTGATAAACTTCAGCATCCAATCCAATGAGGGGAATTTAGGGTAGGCGTTCTCTTTTGGTAATTTCGCTCGCGAACGAGAAACGGACCGTTTCGCAATTTCCAAAAGATTGTGAGGATAAACCTTAAGGTCAACCGCTCCTAAAGACTTTGCATGTGATGCGCTTAAGGTCTTTCCTTCCAGCATGAGAGGCAACGCCTTACCGACACCGAGCAGTCGAGTCAGCCGCTGGCAGCCGCCTCCTGCGGGGATCAAACCCAACTTGACTTCGGGCAGTCCCAACCGGGTTTTCGGATGTTCCGTAGCGATTCTATAGTGGCAGGCCAAAGCGAGTTCCATCCCACCGCCGAGGCAGTGACCATGAATTGCTGCTACAACGGGAAAAGGCATCTGTTCGATTCTACTGAAAATAGCATGGGCTCGATGGATCATGTCACGAGCGGCGCCGGGTTCAGTGACCTTGGCCATTTCTTTCAAATCAGCGCCGGCCAGGAAAGTGTTTTCTTTATCGCTGATAAACACCAACCCCTGAGTCCCTGAATTGTTCTCAATCTCTTGCAGGCAGGCTTCCAATTCCGTCAGCATATCTCTAGAAAGCTTGTTGACCTTATCTTCCCTGTCATTCAAATGAATGACGGCAATTCCTTTGTCATGATATTCCAAGTCCAAGTAATCCATGGCGTCTCCCCTATGAAAGTCGTTCCAGGATAAGAGCGTGCCCCAGACCTCCAGCTGCACAACTGGCTATAATCCCAAAACTTGAATCCTCTCTTTGCATCCGTTTGCAGCAAGTGACGAGCAGTCGAATTCCGGTGGCGCCAAACGGGTGCCCCAAGGAGAGTGAGCCGCCCAGAGTATTTAAACGATCCAGGGGGACTTCTCCGACTTTGTGATTCCAGCCAAGATTTTCGCGACTGAAGCGCTCGTCATCCAGGGCTCTGAGGTTCACCAGGATTTGACCGGCAAATGCTTCATGAAGTTCAAAGACCTCTAAATCTGTCAAGGCAAGACCGGTCTCATCTAGAACCCTCGGCACGGCGTAAGCCGGGCCGAGTAGAAGTTCTTCCAGTGGATCGCACCCCACGTAAGTATAGGAGACCAGCCTGGCTAAAGGAGTATATCCGAGTTCTGCGGCGCGTTTTTTCGACATGAGTAAAACAGCTGCAGCCCCATCACTCAGGAAGGAGGAACTGCCCGCCGTAATTGTTCCGTATTTGGGATAGAAAGCCGGAGCGAGTTTTTGCAGCTTCTCCAACGAAGTATCAGGTCGAATACCATTGTCCTTATCCACGACTTGGAAACGGGGCGGGACCACGGTGGGAAGAATTTCATCCCGTAGGATACCTTTTTGTGTGGCTTCTGCCGCCGTTTGGTGCGACCTTAGGGCATACCGGTCCTGTTCCTCGCGGCTGACTCCCCAACGAGCCGCCATTCTATCGGCGCTCTGGCCCATGGTCAGACCGGTGGAAAATTCCGCTATTTCCGGAATTTCAGGCAAAAAGTGAGTGGGTCGAAGATCGGCTACCCAGCGCAGGTAATCCAGAGGTGTCCTGACTTTTTTGAGCTCGGTTAGTTTTTGTCGAAGCGGCCGCTTGAGCAAGATAGGAATATCGCTCAGGCATTCCGTTCCACCGGCGACAACAACCTCTGCCTGTCCCCTTGCAATCAACTCGGCAGCCTGGGTAATTGCTTGATTTCCTGAGATGCAGGCCATGGTGACAGTATGCCCTGGAATTGAGAGCGGTAAATCCGCCCCGATCATGGCTTCCCGTGCGACATTGGTGGTTTTGGGCTGATTAAGAACACAGCCAAAGATGCCATGTTGAATCGCCCTCCTGTCGATTTGGGTCCGCTCCAACAATCCTTGCAGGGCGAGCCGAGCTAGATCGTACGCCATCAAATGCTTATAAACCGTACCGGATCGAACAAAGGGTGTGCGATAACCCGCAACGACTACCGGCGCTCTGTCATCATCAGCGAATAGTGTCATAAAGGACTCCTGTAGGTTTTTTGGTCGACTGCACACCAACTGCTGGGTGTGGGCGATGATAGTTGCGCCGCGTTGGGCAGCTAGCGTCCAATGAACTCGATGGCACGCCGCTCAGACCAATATTCTCCTGCTCCATTAAAGTCGACAAATCCTACATGTCCGCCTGATACCGGCGTTTCAAGGTACAGGCAAGGATTGTCATCGGCCTCTTCCAAAGGAAAGCAGGAGAAGCTCAAAAAAGGGTCGTTTTGGGCATTGACCAAGAGTGACGGGATTGAAATATTCGTGAGAAATTGTTTGCAGCTTGCTCTGCTGTAGTAATCCTGTGCGTTTTCAAAGCCGTGGAGAGGGGCGGTATAGCGATCGTCAAACTGCTTGAAAGTCTTTATTTTCCAGTATCCGGTGTCATCGATTTGGTTGGGCATCAAACACATTTTCTCTCGGATTTTTTCATGTAGAGACCTCAGAAAACGGATCATATACATGGAGTTGGAAAATTCGGCCATTTTTACGGCCCCGGATTGAAGGTCGCAAGGCACTGAAAAAGCAACCGCCGCTTGAAGAGATGCAAAATGGTTTGATCTTTCACCAAGATATTTCAAGATTAAATTTCCACCCATGCTAAAGCCTATGAGAACGATTGTTTCATAGCTCCTGTGTCTGTCTACATGCGATACAACTGTATGCAGATCCTCCGTGGCTCCGCTGTGATAAAAACGCACGGTGCGGTTAGGCTCTCCACTGCAACCGCGGAAGTTCCACGCCAGGGCATCCCAACCTCTGCGATTGAGTGCTCGGACCATGCCAACAATATAGGATCTACTTGAGTCGCCTTCCAGCCCATGAGAGAGAATTGCCAGTTTCTTTGCTCCAACGATCGACCAGTCCAAATCAAGGAAATCATCGTCCGGAGTGCTTATCCGCTCCCTTTGGTAGCTGATGCCGTGTACTTTCCTGAAAAGAGTCGGAAAGATGGTCTGTACGTGTCCGTTGGAAAAAAATCGCGGAGGTGAGTAGTCGGATGACAAGATGAGGGGCATTGTTTGCTCGCACTATTCAATGATGATCTTTATCAGCGCGTGATTTGTGCATGAAAAATTGTCTATGGCAAAACAAAATCAGAGCTTAAGCAGGTCTAAAATTTCTGAAGGTTCTTTAACCAGGACCTTTGCGCCGCTTTTAAGAAGTTCGTCGGCTTGCCGAAATCCCCAAAGGACTCCAACCGCAAACATTCCCGCTGCATTTGCCGTTTGCATGTCGGTATTGGTGTCGCCAGCATAAAGCAGGGCCGAAACTGGAATCCCGATTGTTCGACTGATTTTCAAAGGTATAGTCGGATCGGGCTTTTTGGGAACAGATGGGCTGGCACCCACCACAACTTCAAACCTCCATTTCGACAAGAACCTGTTAACCGTGACTTGAGTGAACTCATCTTGTTTATTTGAAAATATCGCCATCTTAATGCCGCGTGCGGACAGTCGATCCAAGAGCTCTGGAATGCCGGGATATGGATGCGTCTTTTCCATCCAGCGTCCGCCGTACTCGTCTCGCATTGCCGCAACATATTCAGGCAGTATCGTTTGATCTCTCTTGTCCTCCGGGAGTGCCCTGTGAACAAGGTTTTCAACCCCATCCCCAACAAAATACTTATAGGACTCTAGCGGATGTTGCGGAAAACCATGCCGTTGCAGGACACTGTTCATTGAATTGGCAAGATCCTCGAGTGTGTCCAAAAGTGTTCCATCCAAGTCGAAAACAATACCTTGATATCGCACCTAACGTTTCTCCTTTAATAAGTTTGCAAGCTCGATCTTGTGGGCTAAAGCCCGCACTCCAGAAAATTTGGAGTCAGCCTTTCGGCCGCTGGCTTTAGTTCATACTTGCCGGACGTCAAACTTAGAATCCAAAATATGTTTCTTGAAAGCTATAGCTTGAGCTCCTTCGTGTTGGACTTTAGAGACTTTTAATTTTTTCTTTGAGCAAGTTCTGGCCGCCTTCGGGCATATCGCAAAATTCTATGCCAACGGTAAAAAGTTGTTCTCCATCGTCTCGATTATACCATCGAATGATGATATTGGAGCGCACGATCCCTTCCGGCAGATGGATCGCCAACTCCAGATCGTCCGGATTATTGCCAACCATCAGATGGTAACTTCGCAAATGCATCCGCCCCAGAAGTATTCTCGCCCCGCTTAAGGAGATCTCGGTCACCTGGGCTTGGAGGTGTTCCGTCTGGCCAACAGGAGAACAATGCACGTCCGCCTCCCACGATACCACCTTACGTTTACGACGACGTCGCTCGGTGAAAGGCCACATTGGAATGAAGTTCTCCTGTTTGGAAAGTGAGCACGACCTAATCGATTAAAATCTGTTATTTCAGTCGCTTTAACTTCTAATCGGCAGCTCTTCAACAACTGAAGGCATATGTTAGTGAGTCGCCCAACCGTCATTCCCGCATTCTTTTAGCGGGAATCCAGAGCTTTCAACTGCGTGTCTGCTCATAATTATTGAGAAATTACGGTGATTGTAAAGTGATCAATCGCTTTTATCGGACGATTCACGTTTTTTCATCTTGACAGATACTTCCGGCGTTATTGTGCGAATATGGATGTCCCGCTGCGGAAAGGAGATTTCAATGTTTCTTTCACGAAAGAGCCTGTCGATCTCAAATCGAATTTCCGTCTCGGCTGCAAAAAAGTCATTTAAAGTGGACCAGAAGCGCAGATTAAAAACCAGGGCGCTGTCACCGAAATCTGAAAACAACACATCGTATTTAGGATACTTAAGAACCTTGGGATGGTTGTCGGCTATTTCGAGTAAGGTTTCTCTTACGAGTTCAACGTCCGAGCCGTAAGCTACCCCAACCGCAACGGTGCGTCGCAACCTCGGATCCTTAAAGCTCCAATTGACAACCTGAGTGCTTATGAAATCTGAATTGGGAATAATGAGGGAAGCATTGTCGTAGGTTTGAACAACGGTTGAACGAAAATTGATTTTGCTTACCATGCCCCATTTGCCTCCGATTTCAACCACTTCACCAACTTGAATGGGCCTTTCAAAAAGTAAGATTATTCCACTGATGAAATTATTGAAGATGTTTTGCAGTCCGAAGCCGAGACCGATGCCCAAAGCGCCAAAGGCAACCGCTAACGATGTCGTGCCCACCCCCAGTGCGTGTAGTGCCGCCAGAATACCGAACGTCCACAGCACGTAAACCGATATGGTCGCTACGGACTCCTGCAAACCTTCTTCCAGCCCGCTGTCCGTAAGGATTCTTTCCTTGAGAATCTGACGCCAGAATCGACTTGCGGCCAACGTAAAAGCCAGTATGAGAAAGGCATAGGCAATGCCGAGCAGGTTGAATCGCATTTCGCCCAGTCGAATGGACTGGTTGAGGATACGGAAAAAACCCAAGACCATCGCCCTCTTAGCTCCCCAGGCTAGCATCAGAAAGGCGGCCAGTGCCCCGAGCCAGGCGACCCCAAGAAGGCGGACCAGCAGCCATCTAATATGGTGAGTCTCTTTTCTATCGGAAACGGGGACCGATGTAATTGAGCGATCCCATTCGCGCAGGACAAAGAAGAGCAGAGTTCCCCAAATCACTACAGCAACAGAACGACCCCAAGAAGCGTACCAGTAGAGCGCCAGTTGCCCGTAGCCGACCAGCTCCAGTATGATTCCCCCGAAGGCCGCGCTATAGCCCCAACCGATGGTGCCGACTCTCAGCGCTGAAAGCTCTCGAGATGATGTTAAGTGCGAATCTGCCGAAGACTGCCGAAACAATTTCCAAAAGTGCAGGCTCCAGATGATGAGGTAGATCTCAAAAGCTATGCGCGCAAGCAGAAGAAAGCTGCTGGAGCTGCCTAGATTCCACTGCAGAACCAGGTAGGGTATGGCAAAAAAGAGAATGATCAGCACAAGACAACGTATCCGCGCCAGCAATTCTCGAGGAACCTGGAGGCGGTTTGATCTCTTGATTAATTTAACAAGATCCAACACCCATCGGGTGAGCAACCAGGTAAGCAAAACGTTGATAATTACGGACATAAAAGGGAAGCTGGAGCTTAGACTCTGCAACTGCGCATAGGCATAGAGAAACAGTACAGTGCCGGAAAGCGGCAGGGATCGGCGAAAGAGGTCGAGTGTAAGACAAAGCCAGGGTTTCTGATCTTGCAGCCGTTCTTTCAGACTGGAGCAGAATTTGCGCAGCCGCAGGATGAGAAATTGAACGATGGCGAACAACAGCAGAGCCTTAATGAGCAAAAATCCGCCGGCTCTCCATAAATTTCGAAACTGCTTCGTCCAGAAGTCTCTGGAATAGACATGGTGAGCCTCGTCGATAAGTTTTTGTAGATCTGCCGAGAGTTCCTTCCAATTTATAGATACTAAGAAGTTTTCTTTCCTACTGAAAAGGGCCTGCTTCTGACTTTCTTCAATCTGTTGATCATAGCTGTTCGCCAGGCTGACTGACGATTCTTTTACCTCGTCCAGTTGGTTAATACTTTTGACATAAATATCTTCGATGTTTGAAGTGACTTGGAGTTGTTCGGAGATTGTCTTGTTGAGACCCTTCAGCTTATCAAGGATGGCTCTGCCTTCTGGAGTTTTAGAAGCAGTGCTGGTAGTTTTCGCCAGTTGTTGATTGTTGAAATCATATTGCTGTTTTTCCTCGCCGTGTAACTTGCGGATCTGTGCCAGACGGTCGTTAAGATTTTGCAGCCGTTTGGTAATATCCTGAATGGCAGCTTCCAGTTCGGCTCTGATTTTCTTCAGTTTCTCGACAGGTGTTTCCTGATGCAACAGATTGCTGTATGCGGAGGCTTGCACTTTGTATGCGCTGATTTCGGTGTCTAAGGTTTTTGTAGAATCTCGCAACTTGTCCAGTTGCTCTTTCAACTGGGCGAGTTCCTGTGTCTCTACCGTGCAACTTTGGGTGAGGGTCTTGTTAAGATCCTCCGACTGTTGCATTTGGTCCGGGGTCTTTTCAGGGTTGCTTTGTTGAGCATAAGCCGGTCCCCTGAAAAATATCAGCAGGCAAAACAGGAGCCAGGGCATGAGCCCTAAACTCGAAAATCGCTTCACTCTGTCAAAATAGTTATGCATAGAAGGGTTTTCGCTCCTACCTTTATGACTGTCAAAAATTCTCCCTGGTGCTTTCAAAACTGCATTTATAGCTCATTTATGATCGGTTTTGAACCCTCTATGATTTGCGCGCCCCGTGAACCGGTTTATCATGGATTCACGGGAAGTTGCATCGAAGTGGAATGTGTCGTCATTTGTGCGCAAGCGAAAATCGAGGTAAAGTCGATTTACCCAATCGATGCTGGATCGAAGATGCCGCCGCCTTTGAACACTCTAATCTTCAGACTCGGCATGATTGTCTCCTCCTTTTATTCCTTTCTGAAAAGTGAATAGTAACATCCAAGCCTTGCCGAACTATACGATAAGGGTGGACTCTCAGGTCCCAAAAAGCTGCCTAACTCAATTCGAAAATCGAATTATTGCCGACTGATGGTAACGGCAAATACTCCCGAGCAGTTTCCGCTGACCCAGATCCAGTTGCCTCTGTAGCCCCAGGAGTTGGCGCTCTGGCAGGATGCACCGGTCTCGGATGCATCAGTTTGCAGGCGAGCACTTACAATTTGTCCACCTGCAAAACAACGAGTCATGCCAGTTCCGGGTGTGCCGTAACAAGAAATTTGGGTCTCAAAGGTTCCGGCACCGGATCCGCTGCCCGCGGCAGCGCCGCTGGATACGCTTTGCTCTGTTGAATTCATGCCCGCGCAGCCAAGGAGCAATGCTGCCAGGAAAAGAAGGATAGACAATCTGTTCGTGAATATTCCTATATTACTGTTCATACTGGACCTCCAGCCCTTTTTCTCAAGCACCAAAACAGCAAATCCAAATGAACCGGTCATCTCTCATTCAGTTTCATCGGACGGACAAACATTTATTTCCGATCTATAGATTAAACAAGGGAAATTATTCGCACTCCGAAAATAAACGGACAAGTCCGCAAGGTCAGCCCAGAAATTTCAGGAGTGTTTGGTTAAACGGACCATTGGCTTCGATGTTGGTAAGATGCAGGGCCTTGGGCATCACAACTAATTCCGCGCCCTTGATGCGCCGTTTGATATCCTCCGCTACACTTACCGACGTAGATTCGTCCCTTTCACCGACTATAATCAAAGTGGGTGCAGTCACTTTTGGCAGTTCCTTTGCCACATCGAAGCTGCTGATGGCCCGGCAGCATCCCACATAACCCGGAACCGGCGTGTGGACGATCATATCCCTTATACTTTCTGTCATTTCCGGTTGAGCTTGACGATACTCTTCACTGAGCCACCGTTCCAGGGTTTGCTGTGCCAATGCAGCCATGCCTTCTGCTTCCGCTTTGCGGATGCGGTCTTCCCAGTCCGGGCCGGCTTCCGGGGGGACCCGGCTGGTGGTATCGCACAAAACCAGCTTATCGACTCGTTCCGGGTGAGTAACAGCGAGTACCTGCCCAATCATTCCTCCCATGGAAATTCCCACAAAATGTGTCTTCTCAATCCCTAGATGGTCGAGTAAACCGACTACGTCTTCGCAAAGCATCTGCATGGTATAAGACCCTGAAGGAGCTGAAGAATTGCCGTG